>Ga0209517_10000140_pt1 | contig 123881 bp, 101 predicted proteins | sample PeaSoiMetSII2010_FD_187695 | JGI IMG/M metagenome (GOLD analysis project Ga0209517, IMG submission 187695) | Peat soil microbial communities from Weissenstadt, Germany - SII-2010 (SPAdes) (version 2) | ecosystem: Environmental > Terrestrial > Soil > Wetlands > Peat | place: Germany...
GGCTCTTCGGCGGTGGGCCGGACAATCGGTTTCATCCAACCATACGGTAGCCTAAACCGCATCATTTGTCCAGCGAAATCTTTCAGGCGGGCGATTTCAGAGGTCTCTCAGGCTGGTAAACAAATACGTTCCATCCAGAGGAATATCCTTCGAAACACAGCCAACTGGTTCATCGGCCACCTGAACAACACGGACGAGACAAAAGAGCTCCGAAAATTTTACGACTTCGCCGATTTCGAGGGCAGCATTCTCCGCGCTCAGGATCGCGGATTTATTCGCGTGAAGACGCTCTCCAACCCATTCGTCGTCCCTGTTCAAGTTGACCTGTTTTCGATCCCAACCCCCAGCGTGCAAGGCCAGTGATGCCCTACGAAAGCGAGTTCGCCAGCTACCGACCTTTGCATCGCATTGCCGAGGCGGAGCGTGTGCGCGCGCTGTTGGGGCGAGCGCGGAACTTGGCTTCGACCTCATCGACGCTAGCAGTCGATCCGCTCCCCGCTCCCGCCGTGGGAGGAGAGCTTCCGGATCTGATCGTGGCGATTGACGGGAGCTACGCCGAGGTAGACGTCAAGAACGGTTACCCGGGCGCGAAAGTCGGCTACTGCACGGTTGCTAGCGTTCTCCTCAACCTACAGGAGGTCGAGAGGCTCGACGCGCAGCGGCCGGCAGATCCGGTGGCGTTCCGGAAGACGGAGGAGGCTGCCACCATCGACGCCGCTCTACCTGGGACGAACGTCGTGATCCGAACGCACACGTCTGCCCGCGACTCGTTCCGCGAAGCGTTTTACGAGGTGTTGCATGACGAGGTCATTGATGAGGAGGACGGGACCCGCCTGGTGGACACGTACGAGGCCCTTCTTGCGCTGAAGCCCCAGGGCCGTGCGCCGATCTGCCCCTACGATTACGACGGCTGCGATCAGCACCTGAACCCCGCCACGGGTGTGTCGTCCTGCACCTGCCCGAAGAAGCGCGCGATCTTTTCGACGGACGCTTTGAGGATCCACGAGCGCTTTCACGACACCGGGTCGAACGGCGAGGCGTTAGGAGAGGTGATGCAGGTTTGGGAGCGGCTAATCCTCATTCATCTGCTCCGGTGCTTCGAGCGACGAGGTTGGCTCGATCAGATCAACCGGCTGGCGTTCTTTCTCGATGGCCCTCTCGCGGTATTCGGCCACCCAGCATGGCTGAGCGCCGCCATAAGTGCCGAGCTGAAGCGGCTCAATGCCGCAGTGCGCGCGAAGACAGGTGACGATCTCATCATTCTCGGGATCGAGAAGACTGGAACTTTCGTCGCCCACTTCGATGAAATTGACCAAACCGAGACAGGCGGCCCTCGCTTTTCTCCGAGATCATATTTCCTGCCGACCGACCAGTACATCAAGGAGCGGATCATCTTCAACACGAGCATGAAACGGTACGGCGAGGACACGTACTTCGGTCGCAAGTTCTTCTACAAGGCCGCGAGCGGCGCCCGGATCGTCGCGAGCATCCCGTTTCTCACGGTGGCGCAGGACACGCTTGCATCGAACAACCTTGACCTGTATCCGCAGTTCCCGGTTGTCTTTAGCCTACTCGACAAACTGGTGTCCGCTCGGTTTCCGAATGCCTTATCTCCGATCGTGTCGGCTCACGCACAGGCCGCCATCCCGCTTCAGCTCGGGGCGAAGGTTCTGCAGCAGCTTGCTCGAGCGCTGATGAGGAAGGACTAGGAAGTGAGACACGTACCGCGAACCTACCAAACGGCAGCGGATCGATGGGCGGGGATCGGGCCCTACTACGCAATGTTCCCCGTGGCGTTCGCTGATGCCGTCGTCAGCAAGTTCACGCAACCCGGCGACGTGGTCCTCGATCCGTTCGCGGGACGCGGGACCTCCATCTTCAGCGCCGCGGTGCAGCGTCGAATCGGGGTAGGGATCGAGTTGAATCCAGTGGGTTGGGTGTACACGCGAACGAAGCTCAACCCGGCGGGACGCGAGGCGGTCGAGGATCGAATTTTCGCGTTGGGGATCCACGCCGAGCGCTGCCGACACGCCGCCGATGAGCTGCCGGAATTCTTCAGGTTGTGCTTCGCGCCGAGGGTTCGCCGGTTCCTTCTCGCCGCGCGCGAGCTCCTCGATTGGCGAGGCAACCGGACGGACCGGACGACAATGGCCCTGCTTCTGGTTCACCTGCACGGCAAGCGTACCGATTCGTTGTCGAACCAGATGCGACAAACCAAATCGATGTCGCCGGACTACGCGATTCGATGGTGGCGTCACCACCGCATGAACCCGCCCGCCGTCGACCCGGTCGCCTTCCTGACCAGCAAGCTCGCTTGGCGGTATGCGAAAGGCCTCCCAGAAGTAACGCGCAGCCACGCTTACCTTGGAGACAGCATCGCGAAGCTGCCAGAACTCGTCGCAAGCACTCGGTCCGGGAAGTTTTCGCGAGCCTCGCTGCTATTCACATCGCCCCCGTACTTCCACCTGACGAACTACCACTACGACCAGTGGCTCAGGCTTTGGCTTCTCGGCGGCCCGCCAAGCGCAGCTCGTATCGGCGGTCGGCATCGCGGCAAGTTCGAAGACCGCGAAGTCTACCGCGCCCTGTTGGGGCGGGTATTCGGTACGGCAGCGGGCATGATGAAGCGGGACGCCGTCGTCTATGTGCGGACGGACCGGCGTGAATTCACCTACCAGACCACAGTAGAGGTGCTCCGCGAGGCGTTCCCCTGCAAAAAGCTCTTCCGACGCTTACGCCCCGTGCAAGGGCCAACGCAGACGCAGCTCTTCCGTAACGGTATCTCTCAACCCGGAGAAGTTGATTTGGTCCTCTTGCCGTAGGGGATCGAGGTCGACCTTCCCGAGATGAAGGCGCGCCAGACGCTTACTTTCGTCAAACGCTGCTCACGTCAGGTGTTAGAGAATCGGCCGGCGGCCACTTGCCGTCCACCTGCCCATGTAGTCGCCGCCTCGGACTTGTGCCGGCCGCGGTGTAGGAACGCCCAGGATTGTATCGGGAACCGTCGGGATGCCACTCTTTGAGCGTATCCTTATAAGTGAACCGTATTGCGGAAGTGAACCCGCCGCCCGCGTGCCTTGTTAAGCCTGCGCCTTCTTCTTCGGAACGCCCTTGGTGTGGCAGTCCAGGCACTTCACCCGGTGAACGTCATGTTTGCTGGTGGCGGAGGCAAAGGTCGTATCCATCTTCTCCACATCCAGCCCGCAGTTCGACATCTTGGGGTGGCACGTCGCGCAGGAGGTACGCGTTTTCTGCCCGTGCTGGTCATGGCACGCCAGGCAACTGATGCCTTCGTGCACTCCGATGCCGGTGCGGTCGTCGCCGCTGCCCACCTGCATGGTCGCCACCGGCGCGTGGCATTGGTAGCACAGCGCCTGCCGGCGGTCGGTGCTCATCCTGACCGGGCGCGCGCCCTCCATCATCGCGGGCAGGGGCATGTCGGCAAACGGGATGGATTGCTGCGTCCTTCGGTCGAACAGCGCCAGAGATGGATGCGCAATCTCCTGCGAGGGACCGGGAACCCGGCCTTGGACATCGGTCTTCTGCATGGGCCGGCCTTCGCGGTGCATCTGGTGGCAGGCGAGGCACGGCATCGCCGGCATGTTGGCCAGCCCGGCCGGCACCAGCCGCCACGGGCCGCCGCGATCGATGGGACTCACCAGGTCGGCGATGCCGCCCTCGAAGTGCATGCCGTGGCACCGCAGGCAGTCGTCCATCAGGAGGCTGCCGGTGTTGTGCTTCTTGTCGAGGAAGATGCGCTCATAGGTAGCGCTGTGCGGACCCGATTGCCACGCGGCGTATTCCTGGCGGTGGCAGCCCTTGCACTGATTCGTCATGGCCTGCACGTCACGGTTTCCGAGGCGGATCCGCTCGGGCAGGTCGCCGTTCCAGTGCTGGTACATCCGCGACGCATTGTTCCAGTGAAACGAAGCGTCCAGCGTGAGCGCGCCGCCGTGGCACTTGTCGCAACCGATTCCACGGTGGCTGGAGGAAAGCCACTGGTCGAAGTGCGCCTGCATCTCGTGGCAACTGGTGCACCCTTTGCCGCCGCCGGACTCGTAGTAAAGGCTCGCTCCCGGCACCATGAGCACCAGCGCCACCGCGATCAAGCCGGCGATCAGAACGATTCTCTTCATGACCGCACGCCCGATCCCTTCATGCCGAACTGGGCAGCCAACAGCTTGCCGGACGCCCGGTAGGCATTCGCCAGGATCGTCAGGACCGGATTGAATCCGCCGTTCGTGACGTGGTTGCTGGCGTCGATTACGTAGACGTTGTCCACCTCATGGATCCGGCAATCGCGATTTACCACCGACGTCTTCGGATCGTTGCCCATGCGGCAGGTGCCCGCCTGATGCTGTCCGCCGCTCAAGTTAGCGGCGGGAATCCGCTGCCAGGTTTTGACGGCCCCCGCCTCCTTGAGCCACTGCTCGGCTTTCGCGGCGGTGAACCTCGCGATTTCGATGGTGTGCGCGTGTTTGCCTCCCGAGAGCCGGGCCACGGGGATGCCCCAGTAGTCCTTCACCTTCGGATCCGCCTGGACGCGCGCGCTGAAGACCGGCATCTCCTGCACCGGCCCCATGACGCAGATGGTGCGGCGGTAGGCGCTGCGAACGAATTCCTTGTGCTCCCGCCCCCAGCGCGGCACGAACGGCGGCACCTGACCCATGAACTGGTACGGCAGGCGGATGAACTCGTTGGCCAGCATGCCTCCTCCGGCCAGGCCGGGATTGCCGTGATTGAAATCGCAGATGGCGATCGAAGCGCCCGGGCCGATGTCGTCGTAGGTATCGTGTTCGAACAGGCCGACCGCGGCCGGATAGGTGTGGCCTTGCAGGTTTCTTCCCACCCAGTCGTAGCGGTTGCCCAGGCCATTGGGGAACAGGCGGTGCCGGGTATTCAGCAGCAGCCGGGCGGACTCCACCGCGCCCGCGCACACCACCACAAGGTCGGCGGTCTGCTCCTGAAGCCGGCCGCCGGCATCGAAGTACGCCACTCCGCGGGCGCGCCCGCGGTCGTCCAGGAGGATCTCCCGGGTCATGCAGCCCGTCCGCAGTTCGCAATTGCCGGTGGCGAGCGCCACAGGGATCACGGTGTTGTGCGTGCCGGCCCGCGCGCTGACCTCGCAGGCGAAGCCCACGCACCAGCGGCAGCGCATGCAGGCCCGCCGCCCGCCGTAGGGAACCGAGTTGCGCAGCATGGGAAGGTCGAACGGATGCAGGCCCAGGCGTTTGGCGGCCGGGCTCAAGATCTCGTATTCCCGATTGGGCGACAGGGGCGGCATCGGCAAGGGCTTTCGGCGAGGAGCTTTGAAGACGTTGTTGCTGTCGTCGCCCGATACTCCCAATTCCTGCTCGGCCTTCTCGTAGAACGGTTCCAGGTCGGAATAGGTGATGGGCCAATCGTCCAGCGTGCTCCCGGCCACTTCGCCGTAAGTGGAGCGCATGCGGAAGTCTTTTTCCAGGTAGCGCCAGGCCTGCGCGCCGTAGCTGAAGGTGCCGCCGCCCACGCAGGCCGCATTGTTGCCGTAGCTGCTTTCGCTGGGGTAGACGATGTGCTCGCCCTGGTCGTCGACCAGCACGCGCGGATTGCGCTCGTCGTCCGGGCCGAATCCGTTGCCCAGCACGGTGGTGCGCTGGTTCCGCAGGTCGTCCTTGCGGCAGTCGGCGGCCGAATACCACTTGCCGCGTTCGAGCACCACCACGCTCAAACCCGCGGTAGCCAGTTCCTTGGCCACCACGCCGCCCCCGGCGCCGGCGCCCACGATCACTGCCTTGACGTGTTTCAGAGCCACCGCGTCACCCCGCCTCTGGCCGGATGTCCGGCGCGCGGCCGCGTACCGGCGGGTACGGAAGACCGAGCATTTTCCAACTGGCCATATTGCGATTGCCGCCGTGGCGCGGGTCGCCGTAGAATCCCTGGCGGGCGTGGGCCAGGATCAACTCGAAAAACGCCCGGGAGCTTTTCTCCACTTCTGTCAGCAGCTCCACCTGCTGCCCGGCGGGCAACTCCTCGAAGGCTTTCCCAAACCGCTGGCGGCTCATGGCATCGACGGCGGCGATTCCCTCGCGGTAGGCCTTCTGATATCGCCGGAAGTGCCGGGTCAACTGGATATCGATGTAGTTGACGACGCCCGCCTCCCTGGCGCCGGGATCGCGGTCAGCGGGAATGATCTGTTCGCAGATCGCCTCCACGGTCCTGGCTTCGTCCGCGGTAAAGAAGCGCCAGGGACTCCCGCCCCTGCGGCCCGCGCAGGAAATGGTGGTTCCGGCGACAGCCGCCGTAAGCCCCGCGCCGAGGAACGTGCGGCGCCGCAGCATGGATTGCCGATTTCGCATAGCGTGGGATATCGGAGTTTCAGTCCTCAATTACTTTTAACATGAAACACCAGCAGCGGCATTGGAGTTTCGTTATACTAGACGCCGAATCCTGGGAGGAGCTATGAATCGCCGTCGATTTCTTCAAACCAGTGCCGCCGGGCTGGCGTGGTCCGCGGCCCGCGGCTACAGCGAAGAGTTTGCCGACCAGGCGCCTATACGCGTCGGCCTGATCGGTTGCGGATGGTACGGTAAATCCGACTTGTTCCGGCTGGTGCAGGTGGCGCCGGTCGAGATTGTCTCGTTGTGCGACGTCGACAAGAAGATGATGGAGGAGTGCGCCGAATGGGCGATCCAACGCCAGGCTTCCAAGAAGAAGCCACGGCTGTTCACCGACTACCGCGAGATGCTCAAACAGAAGGACCTGGACATGGTCGAAGTGGCCACGCCCGATCACTGGCACGCTTTGGCCATGATCGAAGCCGTGAAGTCGGGCGTCGACGTGTGGGTGCAGAAGCCCATCAGCGTGGATGTCGTCGAGGGCCACGCCATGCTGGCCGCGGCGCGTAAATACAAGCGGGTGGTGCAGGTGGGAATGCAGCGCCGCAGCACGCCTCACCTGGTGGAGGCCCGCGACAACATCATCAAGGAGGGAAAGCTCGGCACGGTGGGCCACGTGGAGATCTACTCTTACGGCGGCGGGCGAGCCACGGCCGCGCTGCCCGCGCCCGTTCCCGAGACGCTGGACTGGGATTTTTGGGTGGGACCGGCGCCCATGATGACCTACAGCCCCGACATCCAGCGCAACTGGCGGCAGTTCATGGAGTACGGCAACGGCACCATCGGGGACATGGGCGTCCACATGCTGGACATGGTGCGCTGGTTCCTGGACCTCGGCTGGCCGAAACGGATTTCCTCGTTCGGCGGCATCCGGGCTCTCAAGGGCGGAAAGTCGAATATCTCGGACGATCAGACCGCCATGTTCGAGTACGACGACCTCACCATGGTCTGGGAGCACCGCCGCTTCGGCTCCGCTCCGGATCCCAATTACTCCTGGGGCGCGAACTTGTACGGCACCCAGGGCACCCTGAAAGCCGGAGTCTTTGGCTACGACTTCATTCCGGCGGCAAGAGGGGCGCAGCCCATCCACAAGGACGTCACCTACGAGCTGGAACAGTACCCCGAGGACAAGACAGAGGCCCGGTTGGAGAAGCACGTGGCGCCGGCCATCCGCCAACATATGAAAAATCTGCTGGCCAACATGGCATCGCGGGGCCGGCCGGTGTCGGACATCGAGGAAGGCTACATCTCGTCGTCATGCTGCATTCTGGCGAACATCTCCATGCAGCTTGGCCGGACGCTGGCGTGGGATCCGCAGAAGGTAGCGGTGACGGGCGACGAGGAGGCCACCCGCCTGCTGCGCCGGGCCTACCGGCGGCCCTGGATTCACCCCGAGGCCAACACCGTCTGACGCCGGCGCCCGCGCTACTGTACGCTTCTGCGAAAGATCAGGATGTGCTGGCGCGGCAGCGTCTCGATCACGCGATCCAGCCGGAAGCCTTCGGGCTCGATCTCGATCTTCACCTGCTCCACGGTCATCTTGTGCTCGGGCCGGATGGGGACTTTGGGATCCTCGGCGCGGTATTCGAGCAGCACCATCCGTCCACCGGGCTTGAGCGACTCGCGGATGTGGCCGAGCATCTGTTGCGGCGCCGAAAACTCGTGGTACACGTCCACCAGCAACACCAGGTCGATGGCGCCGCGCGGCAGCCGGGGATCATCCACAGCGCCCAGCACGGTTTCCACGTTGGTGATCTTGCGCTGCTCCATGTTGGCGCGCAGAAGGTCGAGCATCTGCGGCTGGATGTCGTTGGCGTAGACCTTGCCGGACGGCCCGACGCGCTCCGCCAGGCGCCACGTCATGTAGCCGGCGCCCGCGCCGATATCCGCGGCCGTCGAACCCCTCGCGACTTCGATGGCGTCCAGTGCCGCGTCGGGCTGCTCTTCGGCCTCGCGCTCCGGGCGAACCAGCCAGCCGGCGCCCGCAGGACCCATGACGCCCGCGTATTTCCGCCCGGTGACCGGATGGACGTCCTGCGCCCACGCGGCCGAATAAATAAGTAGCAGTAACCCACAGACAGCTTTGCGCATGCAACCAGATTAAACGATATCCTGGGTAACCATGAAGCCCACAGTGCCGCCGCCGCGCGCCGAACATATCGGGTTCCTTTCCGCCTACGGGCCCGCGATCACGAACCTGGCTCTGGCCGTGCGCAAGCTGGTGCTCGAGGAGGCGCCGGATTCCGTCGAGCTGATCTACGATGCGTACAACGCCGTGGCCAGCGGATACTCCTTCACGGGCCGCCCCAGCGATGCCTTCATTCACATCGCCACATACGCCCAATGGGTCAATCTCGGATTCAATCACGGGGCCGATCTCAAGGACCCGCGGGGAGTGCTCCAAGGCAGCGGGCGCAGTGTCCGCCACATCCGGATCGCGCAGCCCGCGGACCTGGAGAAGCCCGCCGTTCGCCAATTCGTGAAAGCGGCCATCGCGCGCGCCGTGCGGCCCGAAGGCGCACAACCGGCGGCGCACAGCGTCGTGCGCGCCATCTACGCCCGGAAACGGCGGCCCGTGGGCGGCGGATAGATTCTCCCGAGCCGGAGTCATTCGTGCTTGCCGAAGGCGATGAGGCGGTTTCCTGGGGCATTTAATTCATTGCTTCTTCATTAGTTCCATCGCCTCGAAGTTCTCGGTCTGCTCGATTCCAGCTTTTCGCAGTTCCGCCAGGAAGGCAATTGGATCCACCGCATCAGCCAGGAAGTTCACTCCAGGCCGCACGCCTTGACTCTCCGAAACCATGCGGGCGGCAGTGGCCAGCGCAAGTCCGTGGATCCAGTAGTCGCGGTGGCCCCTGAAAACGATCTGAGCGGTCAGCGACAGCCTGTTTCCTCGAGAACGCCCCAGAACCTGGGCCGCGACAAAACCGCCCACCGGCAGCCGGTTTCGACGAAATACGTTCCGCAGCAGGCGAACCCCCAGTCCTTCGGGGACCGGGAGCAGGGCCATCAGGGTTGAGGCCATGACAGTCCGAAACCCCGACAGGTATGTGTATGTGTAAACGTCGTAGGTCTTCAGCCGGCGGCCTACCTCGCGCAGTTCCGGAGTCCAGTACATGGCGAAACGGCCGCCGCCGACGGGGTCGCCTAAGTCAACCCGGCGGAAGGCTTCCGACATTTTGGCGCGGGTCCACTCGCCCTTGCGAAAGTAGCCGGCCCCGCGAAGCCCTGACTGGTGGATAAACCAGGCGGCGTCGCGCAAAGCATTGACGGACCACTCGCCGGAATCGCCGAAGTACACTGTCAAGGACTCGATCGCATCCATCGTGGCCGTTGCCTGCGCGCCGGCGTAAACCGGCAGGAGTTCGCTGAGGCCGGGCATCCACCCAGCCGAAATCACGAACGACAACCCCAGATCCTCGATCTCCCTGCTGTGAGCAAGCATGCGTTCCTTCACGAACGACATGCCTGCCGCATCGATGTAGTGACACCGTGATCGAAAGGCCGCTTGCGCGACGCGATCCTGCAGCACCATAACAGGTCCAGCGCAGTTGACGATGATCGAACATCGGCTGCAAAAGCCGTCCAGGGAACGGGCATCGAGGATGTCCACAGACGCCGCGGAAACCCGGCTATCGAATTCCGCGGCAAAGGCCTTGCCCTTGGCCAAGTCACGTCCACCCACCAGGACCTCGCCATCGCAGGACTTGCGAAGCTGGGACGCAACGACTCTGCCGGTTGCACCGTAGCCGCCAACAATGCCGAAATTGACGGTTCGACCTGGCAGCATTCGACAATTCTAATCCAGCCACGCCTCGCGGAGGCGGATGGGCTTCTGCGGCACCGCGCCGAATCTCCGCTCTCTGCCGCGAAACTCACGCACCGCGGCCAGCAGGTCCTCGGGCGCGAAATCCGGCCACATCGTGCGCGAGAACACCAGCTCGGCGTAGGCGCATTCCCACAACAGGAAATCGCTCAGCCGCCGCTCGCCGCCGGTGCGGATCAGCAGGTCCACCGGCGGCCCTAGGGCCGTCCCCAGCGCCTCGCGCGAAAGCTCCTTCACGGCGCGCGCCGCCGACAGGATCGCGTCCCGCCCCGAATAGTCCACCGCCATCCGCAGCCAGAGCCTCGTGCCGTCCGCCGTGGCCGCCTCGGCCCGCGCCACCGCCTCGCAGAGCGATGCGTTCAGACGGTCGCGCCGCCCGATCATTTCGAGACGCACCCCCTGCTCCACGCACCGCCGCGCCTCTTTTTCCAGGTAGACCTCCAGCAGCTTCATCAGCGCGGCCACCTCGGCCGGCGGGCGCCGCCAGTTGTCCGAGGAGAAGGCGAACAGGGTCAGCACCCCGATCCCGGCTTGCGGAGCCGCCTCCACCACGCGGCCGACCGTCTCCACACCGGCGCGATGCCCCGCCATCCGCGCGAGGCCCCGCGCCAGCGCCCAGCGCCCGTTCCCATCCATGATGATGCCGACGTGTAGAGTACTTTGTGATGTAAAGGAGAAAGCCATAAAAAAAGAATCCTCACCTGTCCCGCATGGCCTGGATCAGCGCTTCCATGTGATCCAGGTACCGCTCCAGCGCCCGGCGCCCAGTGCCCGTCAGCTTGTAGTCCGTCCGCGGCATCCGCCCCTCGAACGACTTGGTGCACGCCACGTAGCCCGCCTCCTCCAGCTTGCGCGCGTGCACGCTCAGGTTGCCGTCGGTGGTATCCAGCAGCTTTTTGAGCTCGTTGAAGGTGAGCGAGTCGTTCACCGAAAGGGCGCTCAGGATACCCAGGCGGAGGCGCTCGTGGATGAGGCGGTCGAGCTTGGGGGCCGTTGCCGCCGGCACCGGTTGGAGCTTCGCCTCCCGTTCGCGTCTTGCCGTGTTCTGCTTACCCGCCATACTTCACCGCGATCACCGTTCCAAAGATGATGTGGAGCCCGCCAAATCCCGACGCCAGCACGATATCGCCAGGCACTCCCGGCACCAGCAGCGCCACCGCGCCGGCGGCCATGAAACAGAAGCCCATCAGGGGAACCACCCGCACCGAAGCTCCGCCGCCCGAAACCACGCCCGCGCCGTACAGCAGCAGCCACGTCCCGGGAAGAAACCCGGTCAGCCCCTCGCGGAACAGCACCACCGTGAGCAGCGCGCCCGCCAGCATGGCCGGCGCGAAACCCGCGACAAACTTGTATCCCGGACCGGAGAGCAGCGGCATCTTCACGCGCCGCGATTTGACGGCCGCTCCGGCGATGCCGATCAGCAGCGCCAGCAGCCCTTCGCCGAGCCAGACGGCGATCCACCGGGCGCTCACGGTCTGCCGCTGGGCCAGCCACGCCGCCGCCAGCGCCGTCGAGCCCATGAGCATCCCGCCGATTCCCGGAACCGCGGTGAACGACCCGGCACGCTCGATGGTCCGGCGGATATACCGCAGGTTGTCCATCGCGTGCTCTTGCAATTCCACCGGCTCCGGCCGCGGACGCACCATAGGCTCATGTTACCGCGCCCCCGGCTCGTTTTCAAGTACTTTTCGATATAAAGCCGGAAAGCCCGGGGCGGACACTTGATAAAATACTCGCGTGGCCCCGAATGAGGAATACTCGCGCGCGGACGTCCGCCGTAAGTTCGGCCTCTCCGAGCGCCAGCTCCGGAGTTGGGAGAAGCGCGAGCTGATTTCGCCCGCCGACTCCTATTCCTTCTCCGACCTGATTGCCCTCCAGACCCTTATCAAGCTACGCGAGAACCGCATCCAGGCCCCCACCATCGGCCGCGCCATGGAGTCCCTCCGCCGCAAACTGGACGGAGTGAAGCAGCCTCTCTCGGAGCTACGCATCGTGTCCGACGGCCGGCGCATTGCCGTTCACGTGGGCGGGCAGAGGATGGAGGCGCTCACCGGCCAGATCCTCTTCGATTTCGAAGCCTCGGAAATCGGCGGCATCATGAGCTTCCCCGACCGCAAACAGGCCGCCAACCGCAGCCGGGAAGCCGAGGTGTGGTTTCAGAGGGGCCTCGAACTGGAGGAATCCGGCGCTCCCGTGGAGGACGCCGTCGAAGCCTACCGCAAGGTCCTGGAGCTGAACCCCACGGCCGCCGGCGCGCTGGTGAACCTCGGCACCATTTACTATCGCCAGCGCAAGTTCGCCGAAGCCGAGAAGTATTACCTGCGCTCCATCTCGGCGGACCCGAGCTACCCCCTGGCTGAATTCAACCTGGGAAACCTCTACGACGAACAGGGCCGCCTGGACGAAGCGCTGGAGCACTACCGCCGCGCCCTAGGGCTGAACCCCGGCTACGCCGACGCCCACTTCAACCTGGCGCTGCTCTGCGAGCGCACCGGCGACGCCCTCAAAGCCGTCCACCACTGGAAGGTGTATCTCAAGCTGGACAGCACCGGCCAATGGGCCGAGATCGCGCGCCGCCAACTGGAACGCCTCCGCCAGGCCACTCTGATCACCTCCCGGTAAGGCGCTTCCGCTATCCTGAAACATGGAGCCAAACATTTGAATCGCATCGCTCTCGCATTCCGCTCTTTCTTCAGCATTCTCTTCTCGGGCGCCCTGGCCCCCGCCACGCTTGCCGCCTTGAACCTCACCCGCCGCGAGGCCGCCCCGCCCAAGCCCGCCGCCCCGCCGCCGCCCGCCGCAAAACCCTCCGACGGCGCGCTCCAGATCCTTGCCATCCTCCAGCGCGATTCGCGCCTGGTGGACTTCCTCATGGAGGACATCACCTCGTACTCCGACGACCAGGTGGGCGCCGCCGTCCGCGAATTGCACGACCAGTGCCGCGATTCCGTGGCGCGCTACTTCACCCTCCAGCCGGTCATCGATGGCGTTGAAGGCACCTTCACCAAGGCGCCGTCCTCCGACCCGAGCCTGGTGAAATTCGTCGGCAATGTCCCGGCCAAACCGCCCTCCGGCGGGATTCTGCGGCACAAGGGATGGCGCGCCGCCAAGGTCGACCTCCCGGCCCTCGCCGCCAAACAGGACACCGCCATCATCGCCCCGGCGGAAATCGAAATCGAATAGAAGAGTAGAAAATTGGAACCCAGATACGTCATTGGAATCGATCTAGGCACCACTAACTCCGCGCTGGCCTACGCGGAAATCCTGGCGGACGCGGATCCGTTCGCGCCCGCCAACGTGCAGTTGCTGGCCATTCCGCAGTTGGAAAACCCGGGCGAAGTGCGCGACGAAAGCTTGCTGCCGTCGTTCCTGTATCTACCCGGCTCTTCCGATTTCGCCGCCGGCGCCATCGCGGTTCCGTGGGATGCCGGCCGCGGCTACGTTGTCGGCCGCCTGGCGCAGAAGCGCGGCGTCGAAAACGCGGGCCGGCTGGTGGCCTCCGCCAAGTCCTGGCTCTCGCATTCCGGCGTGGACCGGACCTCGGCGCTGCTGCCCTTTCGCGCGCCCGAAGGCGTGGAGAAAATCTCACCCGTCGAAGCCACACGCCGCTATCTGGAACACCTGCGGCAGGCCTGGGACGCCAAGATGCCCGAGGCGCCCTTCAAAGCGCAGCAGGTGCTGGTGACCGTGCCCGCCTCTTTCGACGCTGTGGCCCGCGAGTTGACCCTCGAAGCCTCCCGGCAGGCCGGCTACGAGAACATCACGCTGCTGGAGGAGCCGCAGGCGGCCTTCTACGCGTGGATTGAGCGACACCCCGACTGGCGCGAGCGCGTCCAGGTTGGCGACCTCATCCTGGTGGTCGATATCGGCGGCGGCACCACCGACTTCACTTTGATCGCCGTCACCGAAAGCCACGGCGAGTTGGGGCTCAACCGCATCGCCGTGGGCGAGCACATCCTGCTGGGCGGCGACAACATCGACCTCGCTCTGGCCGGCGTGGTGGCGCAACGGCTCGCCGAAAAGGGCACGCGCATCGACAGCCGCCAGCACCTGGCGCTGTGGGCCAACTGCCGGGTGGCCAAGGAAAAGCTGCTCGAACCCGACTCCAAAGCCAAGGACCAGCCGGTCACCATCTTGGGCCGTGGCACCGGACTCGTGGGCGGCACCATCAAAGCCACCCTCAAGCGCGACGATATCGAAAGCGTGCTGGGCGAAGGCTTCCTGCCCAGGATTCCCAGCACCGACATGCCCGCGGGCCAGCGCCGCGTCGGCTTGCAGGAACTGGGCCTGCCATACGCCGCCGACCCGGCCATCACCCGCCATATGGCGCGCTTCCTCCGCCAGCAGGCGGCCACATCGGAACACGGCGTGCGGCGCGGCCCGAGCGGCCTGGCCTGCCCCACGCACGTGCTGTTCAACGGAGGCGTGCTCAACGCCGCGCTCGTGCGGGAGCGCATCCTCGCCACCCTGGATTCCTGGCTGGCCGAAGAAGGCATGTCTTCGATCCAGGCCCTCAGCGGCGAGGATCTCATGCACGCCGTCTCCCGGGGCGCCGCCTACTACGGACTGGCGCGCCACGGCCGCGGCGTGCGCATCCGCGGCGGCGTTCCGCGCACGTATTACGTGGGCGTGGAAAGCGCCATGCCTTCGATTCCCGGCTTCCCCGCCCCGCTCAAGGCGCTGACCGTGGTCTCTTTCGGCATGGAGGAAGGCACCGAGGTGCGCATCCCCGGCCGCGAATTCGGACTTATTGTCGGCCAGTCCGCGGAGTTCCGCTTCTTCACCTCCGCCGCGCGCAAGAACGACCAGCCCGGCGACCTGATCGAAGATTTCGGCGACGAACTGGCGGAGCTGTCCCCCATGGAAGTCAGCTTCGAGGCGGGCGAAAGCTCGTCGGAGGTCGTGCCCGTCTCCTTCGAAACGGTGGTCACCGAAACCGGCATGCTGCAACTCTGGTGCGTGGCCCGCGACGGCCGCCGCTGGAAGCTGGAATTCAACGTCCGCGAGAGAGTGCCATGAAGATCGGCATCGACCTCGGCACCACCAACTCCGCCCTCGCCTGGATCGACGAACGCGAGGCCGAAGACCGCGACTTCCCTCCCCTGCACATCTTCGAAACTCCCCAGCTCGTGGCCGCCGGCCGCGTCGAGGCGCGCCGCACGCTGCCATCCTTCCTGTTCCTCGAAGACGGCCAGCCCGTGGGCGTCTACGCGCGCGAGCAGGGCGCGCTGATTCCCACGCGGCTGGTCCACTCCGCCAAGTCCTGGCTGTCGAATCCCGATGTCGACCGCACCGCCAAGATCCTGCCGTGGGATTCGCAGGAGACCGGCCGCGTGCTTTCGCCCGTCGAGGTCTCCGCGCGCTTCATCGCCAAATTCCGCGAGGAGTGGGACAAGGCCCGGCCCGAGCCGCTCGCCGAACAGGACATCGTCCTCACCGTCCCCGCCTCCTTCGACGAAGAGGCCCGCGAGCTCACCGTCATGGCGGCGCGCGATGCCGGCCTCGAGCGCCTCACGCTCCTGGAAGAGCCCGCCGCCGCATTTTATTCCTGGATCGCCGGCAACCTCGCGCAGTCGCGCAAGCGGCTCTTCGACGGCCAGATCGTGCTGGTCTGCGACGTCGGCGGCGGCACCAGCGACTTCAGCCTCATCCGCGTATCGCGCGAAGGCGACCTGGTCAACTTCACCCGCACGGCGGTGGGCCGGCATCTCCTGCTGGGCGGCGACAATCTCGATCTCACCCTGGCCTGGCTCGTCGAAACCAAGCTCGGCGTGCCGCTCTCCATCCGCCAGCGCTCGGGCCTGCGCCGGCAGTGCTCCGCGGGCAAGGAGCGGCTGCTCAACGACCCCAACCTGAAGAGCGTCGAGATCACCGTGCTGGGCGCCGGCTCCGCGCTTATCGGCAAATCGCTGAAGAGCGAGATCCTGCGCGAGGAGGCCCTGGAGCTGGCCCTCGAAGGCTTCCTGCCGTTCACCGAGCGCGGCGAAGCGCCCAAGGACGAAAAGCGCAGCCTCTTCCGCGAGCTGGGCCTGCCCTATGTGACCGACCCGGCCGTCACTCGCCACCTCAACGCCTTCCTCGAATCCACTGGCCAGGTCCCCGACGCCATTCTCTTCAACGGCGGCTTCTTCATCCCGGAGATTCTCCGCGAGCGCGTGGCCGATGTCGCCGCCCGATGGTACGGCCGCCGTCCCGAGATCTTCCAGAACAGCGAGCTGGATCTGGCCGTGGCCCGCGGCGCCGCCTATTACTCGTACGTGCGCTCCACCGGCAGCGGCGTGCTGGTGCGCGGCGGTCTTCCCCGCACGTACTACATCGCGCTCGGCGAGCCGCGCGACGGCAGGTTCCCCGCGGTGTGTCTGGTCCCTCGCGGCGCCGAGGAAGGCTCGGCCGTCGAAATCGATAACGACGCGTTGCAGCTCGTGGCCAACCGCCCCGTGTCGTTCCGCCTCTACAGCTCCCTCACGCGCACCGACGACAAGCTCGGCGAAGTGCTCGACTTCGCCGCCGGCGATCCCGGCCTCCACGTGCATGCGCCGCTGCACGCCGTGATCCGCTTCGGCAAGAAGGCCGAGGAGCGCCTGATCCCCGTGAAGCTCGGCGCGCGCCTCACGGAACTCGGCACGCTGGAGACGTGGTGCGAATCCAAGATCAGCGACAACCGCTGGAGCCTGCAATTCGAACTGCGCAAGCAGGCCGCCGTGGAGACCGCGCGCAAACCGGCCGCCGTGGTCAGCGAGCAGGCGCTCAAAGGCTCGCTGGAGCTGATCGAAGCGGTGTTCTCGCCGTCCGCGAAATCGCCCATCGCTCCTGAAGAACTGCCCGCCAAGCTGGAGCAGACCATGGGGCTGGGCCGTAACAGTTGGCCGCTCTCCGCCATCCGCCAGATGGCCGACGCCTTTCTCGCCGCCGCCGACGGCCGCAAGAAGAGTCCCGCGTACGAAGTCCGCTGGCTGAACCTCTGCGGCTTCTCGATGCGCCCCGGCTTCGGCTATCCCGGCGACGATTTCCGCATCGAGCAGGCCCGCCGCATCTATTCCGGCGGCATCACTTACGGCAACCAGGTGCAATGCGAAATCGACTGGTGGATCTTCTGGGGACGCCTCTCGGGCGGCCTCAACCGCAACCAGCAGACCGATGTCTACCAGCGCCTGTCGGGCTTCCTGCTGCCGCGCGGCAACAAGAAACCGCAACGCATCAACCCGTCGCTGCTGCGCGAAATGTGGCGCACGGCGTCTAGTCTCGAGCTGCTGCCCATCGGCGTCAAGACCGACCTGGGAGAAGCTCTCAGCAAGCGCGTGAAGAACGGCGACTACAGGGAAAGCGAGCTGTGGTGCCTGTCGCGGCTGGGCGCGCGCAAGCTGTTCTACGGCCCGGGCAACCTGGTGGTCCCGCCCGCCGTGGTAACGCGGTGGGTCGAGGCGCTGCTGAAAGTCCCGGCCGCCGGCGACGCGTTGGCCTCGATGGCGCGCCGCACGGAAGATCCCATGCGCGACCTGCCCGCCGCGACCTACCAGTCCGTCAAAGCGAAGCTGCAAGCCATGCCGAATTCGGAGCGCGCGCTAGCCGTGCTGGAGGGCGAAGGCGAGGACGACCGCGCGCTCGGCCGCATCTTCGGCGAGGAGCTGCCGTCAGGTTTGGTTCTGGCGGAAGCGGATGGGAGTGCCTGAAGGGGTTGACTGCTCATCCCCGGTGCCATACCCAATGATTTCCACGAAAGAAATGCGAGCAATCGCCCGGGCACGCCTTCGAGACGCTCAGGTGCTCTTACGGGCCAAGCGCTTCGACGGAGCGTGGTATCTTTGCGGGTACGCGATTGAGTTCGCGCTCAAAGCTCGCATCTGTCGAACGCTCAAATGGCCGGGTTTTCCAGAGAACGCGCAGGATTTCAAAGGTCTGCAGTCGGTGAAAACTCATGACCTGGAGATTCTTCTCCGGTTCTCGGGAATCCAGGATCGGGTAATAGCGAAACACTTAGCGGAATGGTCTGTGGTGCTCGATTGGAATCCCGAGAAGCGCTATCAGACGAATCGCTTAACCGCGCAGCAGGCAGCAAACATGGTAAAGTGCGTAGAGCGACTTTTGGAGGTCTTGTGATCGCAATCAGCGATCTCCGCAGGGCGATGCATGAAATTGCCGCGCGCAAGGGCAATTTTACTCTATTCGCTCTCTTCATGCGAGCCGACGCTCCCTTCATGAGAGCTGACGATCCCGGCACGTGGGACTTGGTCGTCTCGGCTCCCTGGCTCGAAGGGAGCAAACTCAAGGCCCTCAAGGAACTCGTGAATCTCCTCGCGAAGTCGATTGGTAGACAGTCAGTTCAGCAGTTCTCGAGAGTCGCGGTTTTGCCTGGCAACGATCCTAACGCCCAGTTCATCCTTAGAAGCACTCCCGTCGAGGATGGAGAACGGCACGTTCAAAGTATCTCTCTGATCGGCATGCAGGTAGAGAGGGGCATCATCTTTCGTGCCTGGAGGCCGGGCGCCAAGAAAACTGCGAGCAAGGAACTGCACCCGGCGGCCGTTGGATCGTCGCGCAGCCGCGGTTGAGCCGTCGAACCCCCCTCCCCTAATTCGCCGAAGGCTTCTCCACGCGGTCGATGACCAGCACCTCGGCGGGCGCCTTGGTGCTTTCCAGCCTCAACCCCAACTGCTGCTGGATTGCGGTGAACAGATCCGGTGGCGCCGCCGGATCGTCGGTCGGGTGCGGGACCCTGACCCCGAGGGAGGTGAACTGAAACTCATCGGGCGTCCACGTCAGGGTGAAGTCGAACCTTCCCTGGAGTCCCGTCTGATCCACCACCGGCCGATCCAGCACGGCGCCCTGCATCACGCCGGCGAAATCAGCCATGTTTGCGTTTCTGGCAGGCAATACCCCGAGTCCCCGGAAGAAGAGGCCGGGAAGGCCGTTCGGATCGCCTTCGCTCTTGGTGAGCTTGGGTCCGCCCTTTGCGACCACGATCGCATACACGGAGAGTTCTTTCTTGTCGCGATGGAAGGTGAGCTTGAAGCGATCCGCCAGCAGCTTCTGAAGCATCGTCTTCCACTGCTTGTCGTTGGGCTGACCCTCCCCGTCGGGCTTCGCCTCCAGATCGTACACCTCCGATTCGAGCCACGCCGGTCCGCCCGTGATCTGCCGGGGATGCAGCCCGTAGGCGAATGTCATGAGATCGCTCAGGGACGTATTGATGGTGAACATCTGGCGGCCTCCTATCTGAAATCCTTTGCCCTGGGCCTCGGGTTTGCTCGGCTTGATGGTGGCCACTTCAAACACCGGATCGGCATCCGCCGCCATGGGCTTGGGCCGGGCCGGAGGCTCCGGTATGGTCCACTCCGTCTGGGCGGTGGCACGCTTCAGTTCCAGGGGCAGCGGGGCGCCTTGCGACCACGTACCGGTGATGGTGGCACCGTCGGCACTCAGCTTTCCCTCGAACGTGCCCCCGATCCCGGCGACCGACATTTTTACGGTCGAACCCTGCAGGGTGATCGCGCTGGCGTTTATGGGTTGCCCTCCCTGATCGATACTGTACATGACGGCCTTCAGGCCGCCCTCGGCCGCCTCCGAAATCTTGATTACTGTCCGCAGGTCCCTGCCGGCCTTTAACGTGCCCTGCCAGGTTCCGGTGATGTCCTGTGCGAACAGCGCGGTCCCCAACAACGTGATGAGTGCGATGATCCAAGACGTCAACCTCTTCATGAGCGATCTCCAGGAAAAGTTCGTTCTCGCCATTTTACTTCGTTTTCGCCCGGCAACTGCCACTGATCGGATCGGACCCTGGCATCACTGGGCGCTGCGGAAAAGGGATTCGTCCTTCGCGGCCGAAGCTTGCCCTTGCCTCGCCGTCTCTGAAAACCGGCCGTGCCACACCTATAACGCCCGCGATATAACGGGAGCCGTTATACAATAAGCATTCGTGATCAAAAGCTTCGCGGACAAGCAGACCAGGGCGCTGTTCGAGACCGGCAAGAGCCGCCGCTGGAACTCGATTGCCCGCATCGCGGTTCGCAAATTGGTTCAAATCGATTCGGTCGCCTTCCTCGATGAACTGAACGTACCACCGGGAAACCGGTTGGACGCTCTGAAGGGTAACCGCGCCGGGCGGCATAGCATTCGCATCAGCGATCGATGGCGCGTCTGTTTCCGGTGGGGGAGTGATGACGTGGAAATTGTCGACTACCACTAAATGGAGGAATACAGAGTTATGAGCATCATGCGTCCTGAAGGGGGCTGGAACATCACCCGTACTCCGGTTCATCCGGGCGAAATGCTCCGTGAGGAATTCATGAAGCCGTTGGGTATTTCGATCAATGGCCTCGCTCTGGAACTGCACGTACCGGTCACCCGCATCAGCGAAATCGTCAACGAACGCCGCGGAATTACCGCCGATACGGCACTGCGCCTGGCCCGGCACTTCGGCACGAGCGCCGATTTCTGGATGAATATTCAGAAGGATTACGAATTAATTGTGACCCGGCAGAAGTCATTGAAGGCAATCGAAAAAGAGGTTCGCCGGCGTACGGTTGCGGCATGAAGGCTGGGAGGGAGAAATACACTTCTGTGATTAAGATGAGGATCCCTCCCGTGACAGGTGTTCCGGCCTGTCCAGGTATACTGGTAAGGGCCGCCCCACACACTCCCGTGCAAGACTTCATCCGGATTCGCGGCGCGCGAGTCCACAACCTGAAAGACATCTCCCTTTCCATTCCGCACAACCAGATGACCGTCATCACCGGCGTCTCCGGCTCCGGAAAATCCTCGCTGGCGTTCGACACCATCTACGCCGAGGGACAGCGCCGCTACGTCGAATCGCTCTCCGCCTATGCCCGCCAGTTCCTGGAGCGCATGGAGAAGCCCGAAGTCGATGAGATCGACGGCATCGCGCCCGCGGTGGCCATCCGCCAGAAGAACACCAGCCGCAATCCGCGCTCCACGGTGGCGACTTCCACCGAGTGCTACGACTTCCTGCGGCTGCTCTATGCCCGCATCGGCCGCACCCTCTGTCCGAAATGCGGCGTGCGCGTGCGCAAAGACACCGTGGACGAAGTGGCCGCCCGCATGCTCGCGCTGCCCGCCGGCTCGCGATGGAACGCGTTGTTTGAAGTGCCAGGCCGCGAGGCCGCCACGCTCCGCGACCACCTCTTCGAGCTGCGCAAAAAAGGCTTCAACCGCCTCTTCCAGGCCGGGCGCCTGTTCGAGTTCTCCACGCCGGAATCGCTGCTCGATATCGATTTCTCGAAGCCGCTCTTCGTCCTGGTGGACCGCCTGGCCATCTCCCCGGACCTCCACCAGCGCCTGGTTGACACCATCGAGATCTGCTATCACGAATCGGGCGAGATCGTGCTCGAAAGCGCTTCGGGCGATACCCAGCTCCGCTTCAACGAGCGCTTCCAGTGCAAGACGTGCGGCCAGGAGTTCAACGAGCCGGAGCCCATCCTGTTCAGCTTCAACTCCCCCTTCGGCGCCTGCCCGCGCTGCCAGGGCTTCGGCAACACCATCGATTACGACATGGACCGCGTGATCCCCGACCAATCGCTGTCGCTCGACGATGGCGCGGTCGACCCCTGGACCAAGCCGAAGTACCGCTCCTGGCTCGGCAATTTCCGCAAGCACGCGGGCGGACGCGTGCGCGGCGCAACGCCGTTCTGCGACCTCACCGATGACGAACGCGAAATCGTGTACGGCTTCATCCGCCGCTTCTTCGATCACCTGGAAACCAAGAAATACAAGCTGCACGTTCGCGTCTTCCTGAGCCGCTACAGGGGCTACGCCCAGTGCCCGGAGTGCAAGGGCGCGCGGCTCCGCAAGGAAGCGCTGTACGTTCAGGTGGGCGGCAAGAACCTGGCGGAAGTCGTGCGCATGAACATCGCCGAGGCGCAGCAGTTCTTCGAGGCGCTCGCGCTGGAACCCGAAGAGAGCGCCATCGCCGACAAGATCCTGGTCGAAATCCGCCAGCGCCTCAAGTTTCTCTACGATGTCGGTCTCGAATACCTCACGCTCGATCGCTTGTCGTCCACGCTTTCGGGAGGAGAGGCGCAGCGCATCCAGCTCGCCACCTGCTTGGGATCGCGGCTGGTGGGGGCCTGCTACGTTCTCGACGAACCTTCGATCGGCCTGCACAGCCGCGACACCGGCCGGCTGATCCGCATCCTCCACGAGCTGCGCGGCCTGGGGAACACGATCGTGGTGGTGGAGCACGATCCGGACGTGATGCGCGCGGCCGACCACATCGTGGACCTGGGTCCGGGCGCGGGCGAACTGGGCGGCAGGATCGTGTTCGAAGGCACGCTGCCGGCGCTCGTGGCGCAGGGCAACGGCTCGCTCACCTCGCGATACCTTCGCGGCGACCTGCGGGTGTCGGCCCCGCGCGAGCGCCGCGAAATGAATCCACGCCGCGTCCTGCGCTTCTCGGGCGCTCGCGTACACAACCTGAAGAACCTCGATATCACCATCCCGCTAGGCATGATGGTGGTGATCACGGGCGTCTCCGGCTCGGGCAAATCGACGCTGGTGCACGACGTGATCTTCCGCTCGCTCGAGGCGCTGCACAAGGTGCGCGAGCAGGACCGCGATCCCGCCGCCGCTCCGCCAGCCCCACCCGGCGAGGGCGCCGAAACGCTGGAAACTCCGGCCGCGCAGATCGCCTGCCGCAAGGTGGAGGGCGCCGAGCGCATCTCCACCATCGTGATGGTCGATCAATCCCCCATCGGCCGCACGCCGCGCTCCAACCCGGTGACGTACCTCAAGGCCTTCGACATCATCCGCTCGCTGTTCGCCTCCACGCGCGAATCCGAGCGGCACGGCTACACGGCGGGCCATTTCTCGTTTAACATCCCCGGCGGCCGTTGCGAGGTGTGCCAGGGCGATGGCACGGTGACCGTCGAGATGCAGTTCCTGGCCGATGTCGAGCTGGTGTGCGACGAGTGCAAAGGCACGCGCTACAAGAGCGCCATCCTGGAGATCCGCTACAACACCCTCAACATTCACGAAGTGCTGCAGCTCACCGTTCACGAAGCCATGGAGTTCTTCCGCGCCACGCCCAAGCTGGTGCATCGCCTGAAAGTGCTGGACGACGTGGGACTGGGTTACCTGCGGCTGGGCCAATCCGCTACCACGCTCTCCGGCGGCGAAGCCCAGCGCATCAAGCTGGCGGCCTACCTGTCGGTGGCCAGCGTCCAAAACACGCTGTTCATCTTCGACGAGCCCACCACCGGCCTGCACTTCGACGACATCGCCAAGCTGCTGGGCGCATTTGAGCGGCTGATCGAGAACGGCGGCAGCCTGGTCATCATCGAGCACAACCTGGATGTGGTCAAAGCCGCCGACTGGATCATCGATCTCGGCCCGGAGGGCGGCGCGGGCGGCGGATACCTGGTGGCCGCCGGGCCGCCCGAGGCCATCGTCAAGGTCGAGGCGTCGCACACTGGCCGCTACCTGCGCCAGGTGCTGTAATCAAACCATGCGAACGATTCTGCTGGTTGCCTTCCTTGCCGCTCTCCTCTCCGCCGCCCCCGCGCTCCAGATCGTGAGGCCCGCCATCAGCCAGATGGAAGACGGCACCCCCGATCCTCCCGGCTTCGACCACGTGCCGGGCGAGACCCTGTTCTTCTCCTGCCGCATCGCAGGCTACTCCAAAACGCCGGAGGACAAGATCCACCTGGCATACTCGGTCCAGGCCTTCGACCCCAAGGGCATCCCGCTCACGGAGCTTTACAAGAACGAGCTGGTCGACGAAGTCAGCCCGCAGGACAAGGAATGGATGCCCAAGATCCAGACCGAACTCCAGATCCCGCCCCTGGTGGGCTCTGGCGCCTACAAGATCGTGGTGAAGGTGGAAGACCTGGTCGCCAAGACGCAGGCCGAGATGCCCGCGCCGTTCCAGGTCCGCAGCCGGGACGTTGCCTCGAGCGACACGCTGGTGATCCGCAATTTCCGTTTCTACCGCGGCGAAGAGGACAACCAGGCGCTCGCCAAAGCTGTCTTCAAACCCGGCGACGCCGTATGGGCGCGATTCGACATCACCGGCTACAAATACGGCGACAAGAACAAGATCAACGTCAGCTACGTCACCAGCCTGCTCACCATGGGCGGCAGGGTGCTCTGGACCCAGCCCGAGCCGGCCACCGAACAAAGCGATTCGTTCTACCCCAAGCTCTACGTTCCGGCGACCATGGGGATCACGCTGCAGTCCAACTTCCAGCCCGGCGATTACACCATCAGAGTCCAGGTGAAAGACGCCCTCGGCGGCCAGGACCACGAATCCAAATACACCTTCACGGTGGAATAACGCCCATGCCCGATACCCTCATCCTCGGCGCGCAGCCGCTTACTATCGAAGACGTCGCCCGCGTCGCGCGGGAGAATGCCGAGGTCCGGATTTCGGGCGGCGCGCGCACCCGCGTCGCCAACGGCCGGGCCCGCCTCGAAGAGCTGCTGGCGCGCGGCGAGCGCATTTATGGCGTCAACACCGGTGTGGGCGGCAACGTCGGCATCTCTCTCGCGCCCGAGCAGATGGAGCTCCTGCAGCACAACCTGGTGCGCCACCTGGCCTGCGCTACCGGCGCGCCGCTCCCGCGCGACGTGGTCCGCGCCGCCACGCTCCTGCGCGTCGCGACATTCCTCGGCGGCGCTTCCGCCGTGCGCTGCGAGCTGGTGGACGCGCTCGCCGCGCTGCTCAACCGCGGCGTGACCCCGGTGGTGCCGCGCTACGGCTCGGTGGGCGCGAGCGGCGACCTGATGCCCTCCGCCTATATCGCGCGCGTCCTGGTGGGCATGGGCGAAGCCGAATTCGAGGGCAAGGTCTTGCCCGCCGAAGAGGCCCTCGCGGCCGCGCGCCTCCGTCCCATCCGCTTCGCCCCCAAAGAGGCCCTGGCGCTGATCAACGGCACCACGGCGATGACCGCGGTGGCCGCGCTCTTGTGGGTGGATGCCGTGCGCGTGCTGCGCGCCCTTCTCGCCGCCATCGCGCTCTCCATCGAAGCCCTCGAAGCGCCGGACCTTCCCTTCCACGCCTGGGTGCACGAGCGCAAAGGCCATCCCGGGCAGATCGCCGTAGCCGCCCAGATGCGCGGCCTGCTTGAATCCTCCGGCTTCACCCAGGCTTCCAGCGGCCAAAGCTGCTACTCGCTGCGCTGCGTTCCGCAGGGCCTCGGCCCCGCCTGGGAAGCGCTCGAAGACGGACGCGCCGTGATCCAGCGCGAGATCAACTCGGCCAACGACAACCCGCTGGTGGATCCCGAGACCGGCGCACTCTACAAAGCGGGTAACTTCTACGGAGGCCACATCGCGCGCCTGTTGGACACCTGGAAACTGGACTTCGCCGTGATGGCCAACTGGGAGAATTCGCTCATGGCCGTGCTGGTGGACGACCGATTCAGCGGCGGCCTCCCCGCCAACCTCACGCCGCAGCCCGGTGTGAACTCGGGCTTCAAAGGAATGCAGTTGAGCGTGACCAGCCTCACCTGCGCCATCCGCCAGATGGCCGGTCCCAGTTGCATTCACTCGCTGCCCACCGAGCAGTACAACGAAGACGTTGTCAGCCTGGGCATGCACGCCGCCGTCACCGCCATGGACGCTCTCGAGTGCCTGCGTCACGAGACCGCCATGCTGCTGCTGGCTTCTTCGCAGGCGGTGGATCTTCGCGGCGACGCCGCCCGGCTGGGCCGCGGCTCGCGCCGTGCCTACCAGAGCGTGCGACAGGTTGCCCGGTTCCAGGACAAGGACCGGTCCATGGAGCACGAACTGGCGGCCGTCACCGCCAAAATCGCGGCGGGCGAGTTTTAGCAAGCCCACCCGCCCGCCGTCGCATCGGTGTTCCGGCTATTTGGACGGAACCGCCCTGCCGCCGATCACCACGTTCGTGCGAGCCGTCGCGTCGTCGACGATCTCGAGCGTGACCACCAGGTTGCATGGCGCCGGAGCCGGGGTCGCCGCCGCGGAAGGCGTCGCGACCACGCCGCGGATGTATATGGCAGGCGTGGCCTGGTCCGCGATCTCCGAGCGATCCAGTTGGAAGGAAGCGGCCTTCCCCGGGTCGATATTCGGGATCGCGCGCTGCTTCAGCGTGGCGCCGCCCGCGCCGGCAAATTGCACGTCGGCGCTGCACACAACCGGTGTTGCCGTATTCGGATTGACGTTCAATATGTTGAGCCGGGCGTTTTGATTCACGCTCAGCCCGACGATTCCCGTGGTGATCGTCCCGGTGGAAGTTGTCGTTTGCGCAAAAAGCTGGGCGCCCAAGGACAATGAGCCTGCGAGCGCGCACAAGAGTAGTGACTTCATGGTGTTCTCCTTGTTGTAAGTGAGCCCTTGTAAGTGAGCTGTGGGAACTACGGGATGCGCGCTACCGTGTCAGTTCTCAGTACAAGGAACACGCTGCGGACGGAATAGTTGTTACGGCACCAGCGCCTGGGCCACGCGCGAAGCCAGTTGGTCGAAGGTGAGGATCTCGTAAAGTGTGGGATCGGACATAATGCGCGCCACCAGCGCCGCATGCATGGCGTGGCCGGCGCGCTCGGCGATCACGTGGCCCAGCAAGGGCCGCCCCAACAGCGCGAGATCGCCGATCAGATCCAGCGCCTTGTGCCGGCAGCACTCGTCGGGAGCGCGCAGCCCGCCCGGGTTCATGACGCCGTCGTGGGTGAAGCACACCGCGTTGTCCAGCGAGGCGCCGCGAATCAAACCCATGTTGCGCATCTGGTCCAGGTCCGATTGCCAGCCGAACGTCCGCGCAAACGCGATCTCCGCCGGATAGCGTTCCGGTGTCACGTCCAGCTCCAGTGAGTGCCGCCCCACGGGCGGGGGATAATCCGTCTCGCAGGTGAGCCGGAAACTATCGGCCGGCAGGATGCTGATGCGCTTCCCCTTGTCTTCCACCGAAATCGGCCGGCGGATGCGCAGGTACCGGCGCTTGCGGCGGTAATGCCGGATGCCGGCCTGCTCGATCAGCCGCACGAATGGCAAGCCGCTGCCGTCCAGAATGGGAACTTCCAGGTTGTCGATTTCGATGTAGGCGTTGTCGATCCCCATCGAATAGAACACGCTTAACAGATGTTCGGTGGTGGAGATCAGCACGCCCTGCCGCATCAGGCTGGTGGCGTAGCTCACGCGCGCGACGTGCCGCCAGCTTGCCGGGATGGGGAAGTTGTCGAAATCCGTGCGCAGGAAAACGATGCCGGTCGAAACGGGAGCCGGGAGAATGCGGATGCGCACCGGAACGCCGCTGTGAAGCCCCACTCCCGATGCTTCCGCGGGGCGCAGCAGGGTGGTCTCAAATCGCAAAGGACCCTCTCCGATTACGATTCATTACTCCTATTACAGCAATTTCCCACTTCAACTGCAAGGTACTAAATATCAATAACTTCCAAGCCATCCACTGTGGCTGGAATACCACACTTTGCATTGTTATCGTGGTGTAAACGCGCCGGTGCGCCCGGACCGCTTCGGGCGCCGGAAGGCCGTGCGCCAGGTCCGCGACGACCCGCTAACGCTGCAGTGCGGACCGGCGCACTCCAACTCCAGGTTCGTCCGCCGGGCGCGAAGAAGCCTCGCCCCTATTCCGCGAGTAGGCAGCGGGCGTGAGCCGTTTGGAAAGCTTGCCGTAATCCGGCATATAGACGCGCAGGTCCCCCGGAAGCGGTCGTCTTGGAGTAGCCCGCCGTCAACTGGTCATTGTAATGATCGGGGAAAAACTCGAACGGATCCGATGGGTCGGCATCGATCAACTGCAAATCGACATTGTGCATCGTCATCTTCCCGAACCGCAGGGTGCCTCCGCGATACGCCATGTAATTCGAACGCGGCTGTTGGGCCGGCGAGTCCTGACTCTCTTTTCCGAAGATCTAAATCATCTCGTCGCCCTCGACGCGCACGGCGGTGATGCGGCCGCGCATCCGGGGAGGCGGCAGCATCCGTTCGGGATCGAGAATGATGTCGTTATCGTCCACGCTGACGCCCCTGGTTTTCCTGGTGTTGATCAGTCTGCCATATCGAGCCCGAACAGCTTCAGCAGTCCCTTTACGTGCAGATGCGCCACTTTCATCTGCGTGGGGTGGATCCGGATTTTCCCATCCGGCGTCGCACCGACCGTGCCCACCATTTCAAAAGGAATTTCGATGCCCTTCTTGAGCGTGCCCTTTTGCCGGATCTGGCTGCCGTCGGCGCTCAGTTGCAGATTTTTGAGAGGAGCGTCCGGTTCGCCGAAGACGTAAGTGTTCATTGCGTGGGTCATGCCCGCCATGCTGACACCGACTTCACCTGAATCGATCGCCACAATATAAGACAGTTTGTCGTCGAAACTGGGTGGCTGGCCTTTCTGGTGGGAAGAAACTTGCCCGCCAAATGCCGGATGTGCAGGATCAGCTCGGGGTCGAGGTGGAGGTTCACGTTCACCATTTCGACCCGCGTTTCGGTCTCCACCGGCTCGGGAGACTCCGCTGGCTCGGCCGCAGTCTGCTCCGGTAATGGTGAAGGGGGCTTCGGTTTGTCGCTGCCGGACCGGCAGGAAGCAAGGAGAATCGCACCGGCGGCCAACAGTATGTGACGCATAGATCCCAGCATGGCGAAACCTCTTCCGCCCAGCCGCGGACAGGGCTCTCTGACCCCTTTTCCGCTCAGTTTCGATATCGCAGGCTGGCGGCGGCTCCGCCCACCCCGGCAAGCAGGGCCGCATCCTCGATGAGTCTGCACTGCGCCCCGGTCTCCCTGGCCTGCGCCAGGATGGTTTCGGACATGGTGTCGCTCTCAGCGTCGAGAGACATACTCAGGAGCACTTCCTCCACCTGGCCTTTGGAAAGCGCGGCGAGCACATCGGGAACTCCCACCACCGCCAGGCCGCCCGCCAGGTAGTCTCCGATCAGGTGCTCCACCTTTTCGGAATCATCTCTGGCATCCTGACGGCGCATTGCGGCCAGAGTAGCCTCCAGGACTTGCCGCTCGGGAGCGCGGATGTCCAGCCGCAGTACATCGATTACCTTGGCCGCGAGAAAGGGCGAAAGCTCCTTCTCGAGGAGTGGAATCACCACCTGGTCGCCGGCAAACACGATGTACTGGATCTCCTCCTTGCGCACCACCCGGTCCAGAGCTTCTATTACCTCTTTGTTATGGTGCAGGTAATAGTTCTCCATGTGCCGCTGATAGCGTGCCTGCGACCAGCCGCCCATCTGGGTACGGCTCACCTTGGCGCTCTCGACGTTTTCTTCGGAGATGGTGCTGCTCAGGCCGAAGACGAAAAGGCGAGCGGAATTCGTGTCCGCCACCACCGCCGCATAGCGCGGGAACTGTTTGTTGACCAGGGCCAACGTGTAAAGATGCGGCCGGCGATCGACGTAGATCTCGTGCCGTTCGAGCGGAGCGTTCAACTGCACCGTCTCGAAGAAGTTATCCACGCCGGCGCAGGCAAACAGCGCCAGGCCGTTGGTGGAGGGCCGCAACTCCGTAGCCAGGTACTTCTCGATCCGCTCAATGTCCGCAGCGAAGCTGGCGCGTGCCGCCGGCTGCGACGCAAACGCCTTGGCCCTGGTGTGGAACTCCTTCTTGATGAAGGAGGCAAAGTGGTCCCGGCCATGGTCGTCGGACTGCGTGTTCAGATAAAGGCTGATGACGGGCAGCTCAGTGGGAGCGAACGCCGCCAGAGTATCGATTTGTTCGGCAAGCACGTTACGCATGATATGAAGACCGCTCTGCGTACAGAGCACGAGACGGACCAAGCGCGCCCGGGTGGTGTTTAGCACATCACCATTAGCCGGCGGCCTCAGAAGGAATGGGGAGCCTTAGGGCTGCAGCAGGACCCGCACATCCATGTGCAACTTCTGCACCCTTCGCGGGTACATTCCCGCCGTGTCCACGCCGGCGCCTGGCAGCGCGCCAATCACCGCACCGAGGGCCGCGCTGCCGGCCACCCTCCAAACGCCGGCTCGCCAGGAGGTTTGCCGCATTCGGTACCCGGTACACCTGAACCCACACGCAAGCATCCGAGCCAGGGAGTCCGGCAGGTGGGGCGGCAAGTGATTGAAACAATGGGGCAAAGCTTATTGGATCGGCCGTGACTGAAAACCGACAAACCCGCCCCTCTAGGAAGTCGAAATCTTGACAAAAACCGACATTTGAGTATTTTTAGCTTGAAAACCGCGACGGTAAGCGTTACCATTTCGGGGACACAAAAAAACGGCCACATCGACGAATGCGGTGTGTCAGTTGAGGTTAGGGCATGAGTTTGGTCAGAGTTTCAGGGGGTTCCATGAAGGCTATTCGCGTTGTCGCAATTCTCTCAATTCTGTTGTTGGCCATGCTGCCAACAGCCAACTCTCAAAGCGTCACTGGACAGATATCCGGAACCGTTGTGGATCCTACCGGCTCCGTTGTGCCCGGCGCCAATGTCCAGTTAACTCACGATCTCTCTCAGACCGTCCATCAATTCACCACAGAATCGACCGGCACGTTTATTTTCACCGGCCTCGTACCGGGCACATACAGCCTGCGTGCCACCCAGAAGGGCTTCAAGACGTATGAGCAGAAAGGGGTCACGGTGGCGGCGCAAGAGCGCGTTGACTTGCACGAGGTTCACCTGGAAGTCGGCGATGTCACCAGCACGGTGGAAGTGTCGGCCAACACCGTACACGTCGCCACCGACAGCTCCGACCGGTCGATCGACATCAACCTGCACCAGATCGACGATACGCCGATGCGGGGCCGTAACCCGGTCAGCATCATCATGACGCTGCCCGGCGTTCAGTCCTTGGCCCAGTCGTATGACTATCGTGGTTGGAACGGCGGCGGTATTCCTGGGGTCAACGGCGGCCAACAGGGACAAATCATCCTCAACTACGACGGCGCCGCCAGCCAGGACTCCGGCAACCTCAACCCCGGCTACATCTCTCCCAGCACGGACGCCGTCGGCGAGGTCAAGCTGCTGACGTCCAACTACACCGCCGAGTACGGCGGGCGCACGGCGGGGCAGTTGACCCTGACGACCAAGAACGGCACGGCGCAGTTCCACGGCACCGGCTACTGGTACTACCGGCACGAATCGCTGAACGCCAACGAGTTCTTCAACAACAAGACCAGCGTGGCCCGGCCGCGGTACCGCTATCAGAATCCCGGCGGCACCATCGGCGGCCCGCTGATCATCCCGGGCACGCGCTTTAACAAGTCGCGGCAGAAGCTGTTCTTCTTCTTCTCCTACGACAAGCTATTTAACAATACCATCAGCTTCAACACGTACACCATGCCTTCGGCGCTGGAGCGCACGGGCAATTTCTCCCAGACTGTTACGACCACGGGCGTCCTGGTTCCGGTCTACGACCCCACCACGCAGACGCCGTTCCCTGGCAACATCGTACCGGCCAACCGCATCAGCCCGCAGGGGCAGGCCATGCTGAACCTGTTTCCGCTACCTTCTCCGCAGGGCTTGGCCCTGGACCCGACAGGCAACCGCGGGTACAACTTCCGGTACCCCCAGCAGCAGTTGAGGCCGTTGGACGACAAGATCCTGCGCATCGACTACAACTTCTCTCCGAAGGTGGTGACCTACGCGCGGCTCTTGCAGGACTACCAGGCGCAGAACGGCTACAACGTCACGGTGGGTCCCCCCGGCGGCGCCTGGGGCCAGTTCCCGGCCAGTTATCACGTGCAGGCGGCGGGCGCTCTCGGCACCATGGTCTATACCTTCACGCCGACCCTGATCAACGAACTCAGTTGGGGCATCAACCGCGGCAAGCAGGGCGTGGATCCTACAACCGACACCAGCAGCAACCCGAACAACGGCGGCGCCAGAACCTATGCTCAGAGCCTGCTACCACTCAAAGATTCCAGCGGGAACGCGCTCACGCTGCCGCGCATCAACCAGAGCAGCAACATCCTCAACCTGCTGCCGGCGGTGAACTTCGGCTTCCCCAGCACCGGCTTCAGCGCGCAGTCTTCCGGCCAAGGCATCTCCGGCGCTCCGCTGTTCAGCCTGGACAGCCGCTGGCCCTTCAGCGGCACGGACCAGTTGCAGACCCTGCAGGACAAGATCACTTGGGTGAAAGGGCCGCATACGTTCAAAGCCGGCTTCTACTACGAGCGCATGGCCCGCAACGTCAGCGTGTACTCGGTGTACAACGCCGCCGGAACCTATTACTTCGGCTCCGACCGAGCCAGTTCGCTGGACACCAACTACCCCTACTCCAACGCGCTGCTGGGCAGCATCTTCGCCTACGGCGACGACAACACGAAGCTGGTGAACCACGCCCACTACTCGCAGCTCGAGTGGTACGTGCAGGACACGTGGAAACTGAACCGCCGGCTGACGTTGGACTACGGCCTGCGCTTCGCCCGGGTGGGCGACCTGAACTCGGAGCGCAATAACCTGGGCCTGTTCTCCACGTCCGCCTACAACCCCAGCCAGGCAGGCCAGTTGCTCTACCCGGCCTGCTCCACACCGGTGACCACCACCACCTGCCCGACGGCCAACAAGATCGCCGTCAACCCCATTACCGGCGCGACCTTCCCGTACGTGCGGCAGGGGACGTTCGATACCTCATCGTACCCGGCCAACGGCTATCCGTGGACCGGCATCAAGTACTACCAAACTCACTTCTTCAACGTCCCCCCGATTCAGGTCGGGCCGCGCCTCGGCTTCGCATGGGACGTGTTCGGCAACGGCAAAACCGCTGTTCGCGGCGGCTTCGGCATTATCGTGGGCCGCAACTGGAACGTAGACTGGATCGGCGCACTCGGTGCGGGCCAGGGCCCGTTGATGGTGCCGCCTTACTTCCTTTCGCCCACCGCCGTATACACCAATTTCCAGACCTTGGCTAACTCCCAGTCGTACTACACGCCGCAAAACCTCATCGGCGGCAATCCCAACGAGGTTCCGCAGAAGACCTACAACTGGAGCCTCGGCATCCAGCGCGAACTCAAGTGGGGCATGATTGCCGACGTTTCGTTTGTGGGCAATGCGCTGAAGGACGGTTACGGCGAGATGTACGACAGCAACGCGGTCGCGCCCCTGACCACCTGGAAGCCCTCGGGCTGCGCCAACCCAATCCTGGGCGGCTGCCCGCAAGCCCAGTTTATCGATCCGACCACCAACCCGGCCAACCCCGGCTTCTACTCCACCAACCTGATCCGCAACCTGGTGGGCTACAAGACGGTTGGCAACATCATCGACTATACCGAGTCCTTCACCAACAACTACAACTCGCTGCAGACGCAGTTGAACCGGCGCACCGGGAGGGTCCAGTGGAACCTCAACTACACCTTCGCCCGGGAAATCGTCTACAACAACAACAGCAACACGACGGTCTGGCAGTTTGTCAACGCGCAACTAACGAAGAACGTGGCCAATCGCCGGCACGCCATCAACTTCAATATGGGCTACGACTTCCCGCAGGCCAGCCGGTACTGGAACAACGGCGCGGTGAAGGCCATACTGGACGGCTGGCACCTCAACGGCAACGGCTCCATCTTCGCCGGCTCGCCGTATACGGTCAGTTGCGGCTCCACCGGCGCGCCCTCGCAGTACTGGACGGGCACGCCGACGGCCTACCTGCCGTTCCGCTGCCAGATGGGGACCAATATGTTCCTCCCCTCCGGGCAGCTTCCGTCGGCGACCGAAGATCCGCGGCTGCAGATACCGCTGAACGCGGCCAACTTCCAGTTGCCCCCGGCAAACTCGCTGGGCATCGGGAACACGCCGCCGACGCTGTTCTACGGTCCCTGGCTCTGGAACCTGGACCTCTCGCTGGCCAAGATGACCCGAATCAAGGAGAAGGCGACCCTCGAACTCCGCGTCGAGTCCTTCAACACGCTGAACCACTTCAACCCGAGCAACCCGAACACCTCGCTCACCTGGAACTTCACGACCGGGGCGCAGACCAACGCGGCCTTCGGCACCATCCAGAGCGCGCAGGTGCAGGCGCGCCACTTGGCGCTTTCGGCGCGCATCCGGTTCTAGGTTTCCGCGCCAGTTCCTCAGTCTCTTGCGGCCGCGGCTCCATACGGAGCCGCGGCCGCTTGCATCACTGGGCGACAGCCATCCGAAGGGCTATAAGAGGCGACCTAACCGCGACACGCCGCGACTAACCGCTCGAGGTACGCGGCGACACCCGGATCGCCCTCGCGCGGCGCCCAAGGCGCGAAGTCTTTGTCGGTGGCCGCCGAATACGGACCCGGCTTCACTTCGTAACACACCGCGTGCGGAGTCAGCACCGCTAACGTGTGCCACACCCCCGGCGGAACGTCGATGCCGACGGGATCGCGGCCCAGCACGTGGAGGCTGGCGATTTGCCCCGCGTCGTCGAACGTGAAGAACGCGATCTCGCCCTCCAGCACCAGGAACGATTCGGCCTTGGGGGGATCGAGATGACGATGCGGCGCGATGTAGGTGCCGCGCATCATCACGTTCAGAAAGCGGTGCGGATTGTCTTCCATGCCGGAGTGGAAGTTGTGGTTGGTGCGCAGGCGCGGGGAACCCGCCGCCCTTGCGATCAGCGCCTGGAACAGCGTTCCATCCAGCAGTTGGATTCGTGCGTCCTGCATCACACCATGATATGCAACGAAGGACCTGGTGGGCCGATGGGGCCACCTGCCAATAGCTCAGTAGGGCTAACCGCGTAACTCCTGGCTTGCCGCCGCCTTCTACAAAGTAGGAGGTAACTGATGCTTTTGGGCAGAGTGTCTCGCTGTGCTCTTGCAGCGCTGTTCGCGGTGGCGGCTTACGCTGCCGATCCGGAAGTCGCGGCGCCGCCGGGAACGGTCAACTTTACGGTAGGCCAGGTCGCTTTGAACGGACGGGCGATCGACCCGGCTTCGCTGGGCTGGGTCGGCGCAGGCGCGGGGCAGACGCTCCGGACGGAGTCCGGAAAGGCCGAACTGCTCCTCGCGCCCGGCGTGTATCTGCGGCTGGCCGGAGCGAGCGAGATCAAGATGATTTCGACCTCGCCCGAAGATGTCCGCCTGGAGCTGGTGCGCGGCGAGGCCCTGGCGGACGCCGAGCAACTCGACCGCCATCACCGCGTCGCCGTGATCGCCGGGAGGACGGAATTCCAGATCGAACAGAACGGGATCTACGAATTCCACTCCGGCGACCCCGAGGTTCTGGTCTTCCGCGGGAAAGCAGCGGCGAAAGGAGACAACCGGACCACTGTGCTTCGCGCGGGGCGCGAGCTGCTCCTGAAGGAAAACGACCGCATGGAGTCGCGGAAATTCGATCGCAGGGAACCCGACCCCCTGTTCGCCTGGAACCAGGCCCGGTCGGGATACATCAACGACGCCGGCCAGTGGACGCTCGAAACCATGGGCGGGACTCCCGACGTGCAGTACAGCCCCGGGTGGCATTGGAGTCCGTGGTACATGACGTGGGTCTACATCCCCGCGTCCATGATTCCGTAAAGGCTCGCTCACCCCACTACTTCTTCGTAGCGGTGGCGCCAGGTGATTGCATCGGCGGCTTGAAACACGTTCAGCGCCTGTTCGTAGAGGTCGCGGGGGATTTCGATGCCTCCCTCCCAGCAGCCTAAAGCCTGGTAGCGTTGGATGGCCGCGGCCAGCAGTTCGGGGGCGATGCCAGGGAAAAAAGAGGCTTCGGCGGCAGCCACCTCGGCCGCGGCCGCGGTGTTGACCCATGGCTTGGCCTTTTCAAAAGCCTTCAGAAACGTGGCATAGTCCTTGGTCTTCTGGTAGGCGCGCGCGCAGCACAGGCTGCTGAACGCCACCGGCGGCATGGATGCTCCCACCGAGACCACGATCTCGCCCGCCATCACCGGGCCTTGCAGATGCACGTAGCCCGCGTTGCCGGCAACGAACCTGGATGCCATCTTCTCAGGCGTTCCGGCATCGATGATTTTGATCTTGCTCCAGTCGACGCCGTTGTGCCGGACGGCGTACTTCAACATCGCCAGCGGCTGGCCGCCGTGGTCCGCGAGGAGAGTTTGGCCTTCGAGCTTCTTCCATTCGAACGCGGGATCGGGCGCACGGCCGGCGAGGAAGAAACCGTCGCGCCCGTTGATCTGCGCGAAATGGACGGGCAGGGGTTCGACTCCGCGCTCCCTCTGGCTCCAGTTGGAAGACACCGCCGACTGCATGATATGGACCTCCCCGTCGCGGAGGAGGGAGTGACTCCGTTGACCCGGCCCGAGAACGCTGTACGGAACGTCGTGCCCTTCGTCGCGGAGAAATCGGATGGAGCAGAGCAGCGGGCTGTAGAACGCGGAGTGGCGTGAAGCCATGATGCGAATGGGCATGCGTCACCAACCATATCGCAAAAGGCGAGCGCCGGTCCAGCGCCGCTATTTCCGGGGAGCCGCCGCGGCAGGCCCCGGCAGCGCGAACGCCACGTACGCTCCGGAAATTCTGGCCTGTGTCGCCGTCGTAAGCCCCACCTGCGCGGACGCGCAGAAGACGATGAATTGCCGCCCGCCGCTCTCGTATACCGCCGGCATGCCTTCGAGAGCCGCATCCACTTCCGTTTCCCACAACGGCTTTCCGGTTTCCACGTCGAGCGCGCGGATCTGGCGATCGCGCGTTCCGGCGAACAGCAACCCGCCGGCGGTCACGACCGGCCCCACTTTCGGGTAATGGGAACCCGTGTCCTTGATGCCCCTGGCGGCCAGTTCGGGCACGTCTCCGAGCGGAATCTTCCATTGGATGGTCCCCTCGTTCAGGTCGTAGGCCGTGAGCGACGACCACGGCGGAGCGATGGCCGCAAGTCCGCTGCTGGTGATCATGAAGCCGAATCCGCTGGTATAGCGCATGGCGCCTGGTTCCGCCGGATGAAAGGTCCGGTCGGGCTCCAGCTTCAGCATCGCGGGAAGGTCCTTGGACACCACGTACAGCCGGCCGTTCGACGGATCGACCGCCGCGCCGCCCCAGTTGGCCCCGCCGTTGTTGCCGGGCATCTGGATGGTGTTCCGCAAGCCGGGCGGCGTGAACAGCCCCTCGTTGCGCGCGCTCAGGATCGCATCGCGGATGCGAGCCCTTTCCTGCGGATCGTCGATGAACGGGCTCAGATCCTCCACGGTGAACTTCTGGCGCGCGAAGGGCGGCGGCGCGAGCGGGAACGGCTGTGTGGGCCACGTTTCTTCGCCCGGCATGTCGGTCTTGGGCACGGTCCGCTCTTCGATGGGCCACAGCGGCTCGCCGGTCACGCGGTCGAACACCCAGACGAATCCCTGCTTGCTGACCTGAGCCACCGCGTCGATCGTCCTGCCGCCGTGCCGCACGGTCAGGAGTTTCGGAGCGGTAGCATCGTCGTAATCCCAGATGTCGTGATGGACCATCTGGAAATGCCAGAGGCGCTTGCCGGTGCGGGCGTCCAACGCGAGAAGGCAATCGGCGAAGAGGTTGGCCCCCTTGCGATCCGCGCCGTAGAAATTGTACTTGGCGCTCGCGGTCGGCGCATACACGATGCCGCGCTTCTCGTCCACCGAGAATTCGCCCCAAACGTTGGCGCCCCCCACCGTTTTCCAGGCGTCTTTCGGCCAGGTGTCGTATCCGAACTCGCCCGGGTGCGGGATGGTGTGAAAGGTCCAGACCAGCGCGCCGCTGCGTACGTCGAACGCGCGGATATCGCCGGGAGCGGATCCGTATCCCTGATTGGTCGCCGAGCCCAGAATCAGCAGGTCGCCGAACACGCGCCCCGGCGTTGTGGATTGCACGAGCGAGATGCTGCCCGGCTCGCGCCCGAGCCCTTCCTTCAGATCGACGCGGCCGTCCTTGCCGAACGACGGAATCGGCCTTCCCGTTCGCGCGTCGATGGCCCGCAGGAAATGGTTGCTGGCATATAGCAGGCGCCGGTCGGTGCGGTCCTTGCTCTCCCAATAGTTGATCCCGCGGTTGGTGATGATGGTGGTGTTCGGATCGGGCGCATGGGCCCAGATTTCCTTTCCGGTGGACGCATCCAAGGCCACGATCGAGTTGTTCTTTGCCAGAACGTACATGACGTCGTCGATGACGATCGGGTTGAAGAGGTACTTCCTGCCGTCGCCCGTCGGGTAAGTCCAGGCAATCTTCAGCTTGCTCACATTCGATCGATTGATCTGTTTGAGCGCGGAATACTGGGCCGAGTCCGCGGCCCCTCCATAGTCGGTCCACGCGGTGTGGGTCTGCGCGAACGCGTGGCCGGCGCCGAGGCAGAGCACGAGTAGCGCGAAGATCGGGTATCGCACAGTAAACGATACTATATGAGGCCCGCATCGATGTCGAGCCGGGGTGCGTCAGCCTTGGTGCCCGCTGCTGGTCAGCTTCGCCTGCGCGACTGGCTGAGCGAGGCGCGGTAACCTGTAGGGGAAGGAGTCGCACGTGAACAGGCGGGCGTTTCTTGCGTTGGTCGGGGCAGGGCTTGCCAGGGCCACCGTGCGGGGCATGCAGCTCCATTTGAGCTGCGGGGCCCTCGGAATCAAGGCCACCCAGCGGCAGGCGGTCGACCTCGCCGCGCAACATGGCTTCGATGTCATCGATGCCGATGGCAACTACCTGGCGGGACTTTCGGATGGCGAAGTCCACGACCTGCTCGGCTACATGGAATCGAAAAAGGTCGGATGGGCGATGGCCGGTCTGCCCGTCGAGTTCCGGCGCGACGACGCCGCGTTTTCGGGCGGGATGGCCAAGCTTCCGCCGTATGCCCACGGATTGCAGCGCGCCGGCGTGAACAAGGTCACCACGTACGTGCTGCCCATGAGCAACGACCGCCCGTATCAGGCCAACTTCAAACTGCACGCTTCCCGATTGCGCGAAGCGGCGCGCCTGCTGGGCGATGCCGGCGCGCGCCTGGGCATCGAATACGTGGGCCCCAAAACCTTGTGGACCGCGCAGCGGTATCCCTTCGTCCACAGCATGGCCGAGATGCGCGAGCTCATCGCGGAGATCAACCTGCCGAACGTGGGACTGGTGCTGGATTGCTGGCATTGGTATCACGCCGGGGACTCCGCCGCCGACATCCTGTCCTTGCAGGCGCGCGATGTGGTTTCGGTGGACTTGAACGACGCTCCCGCGGGCGTGCCGAAGGACCAGATGGTGGATGGCAAGCGCGAGCTGCCGGCGTCGACCGGCGTGATCGATGTGAAAGCGTTTCTCGGGGCTCTCGAAAAAATCGGGTTCACCGGGCCCGTGCGGGTCGAGCCGTTCAACGATGCGGTGCGGCGGATGGCGCCGGACGAAGCAGCCTCGGCCGCGATGGCTGCCTTGATAAAGGCCGAGTCACTGGTGTGAGCACAAAGGAGCAAACCATGGCAGATTCGAAATCGATATCCAGAAGGTCTCTTCTCAGAGGCACCGCGGCAGCCGGAGCTACCGCGTTCACCATCGTAAGCCCGCACCTGGTGCGCGGCCAGGGCAAGGAGAAGCTCAAGGCGGGCATCGTGGGATGCGGCGGGCGCGGCACGCAGGCCGTGGTCGATAGCCTGACCGGCAACGAGAACATCGAGCTGGTGGCCATGGCCGACGTTTTCGAGGACCACCTCGAAAGCTCGCTCAATCAACTGCGCGACCCCAAGTTTATCGGGCGCCACGCCGGCATCACCGTGGAGCGCGGCGGCGCGCAGAAGGCCATGACCGCCGAGGACCTGGTGGCGTCCATCGGGCCGCGCATCAAGGTGCAGCCGGAATACCACTTCGTCGGGTTCGACGCCTATCAGAAGCTGGTCAAAACGGACGTGGACATCGTCATGCTGACCACGCCGCCGGGCTATCGGCCCATCCACTTCGAGGCGGCGGTCGAGGCCGGCAAGCACGTCTTTACCGAGAAGCCCATCGCCACCGATGCCACCGGCGTGCGCCGCTTCATGGCCGCCGGGCGCAAGGCCACCGAGAAGAAACTGACGGTCATGTCCGGCGCGCAGCGGCACGAGGACAAGCCCTACGCGGAATCCGTGCAGAAGATCCACGACGGCGCGCTGGGAGACATCCTCTCGCTGTACGCGTTCTACCTGAGCGGCCCGGTCTTCCACGCCCAGGCGCGCGACGCCAAGTGGGGCGATATGGAGTGGGAGCATCGCAACTGGTACTCCTTCCTCTGGCTGTGCGGCGACCAGATCGTGGAGCAGCACTTCCACAACATCGACTTCATGAACTGGGTGATGGGCACGCATCCCGAGCGGGTTGTCGCGTCGGGCGGCGCGGCGTGGCGGCCTCGCGCGGCGCTCTATGGCAACATCTACGACCACCTGTCTTCCGATTTCGTCTACCCCAACGGCGTCCACCTGAGCAGCACGTGCCGCCAGTATCCCAAGGGCGCCTTCAACAACGTGAGCGACCTGATCGTGGGCTCGAAGGGAAAGAGCACGGGGCTGGATCTCGGTACGAAAGGCATCAGCGCCTACGTCCAGGAGCACATCGACATGGTGGAAAGCATTCTGGGGCGGAAGCCGTACATCAACCAGTCGATTCCCATCGCCGAAAGCACGCTCACCTGCGTGATGGCGCGCGAATCCGCCTACTCGGGCATGGCCATCACCTGGGACCAGATCATGAACTCGAAGCAGGATCTCATGCCGAAGGCGTACGGCTACGAGCTGAAGACGGAGCCCACGCCGCTGCCCATACCGGGGGAATACAGGTTCGTTTGAGGCGGCTCACACGCCGGCCAAGATCCGCTCGAAGCGGCGGTTCACCTCTTTGAGATATTCCGCGTCGCCGCCCGAAAGCTCGACGGTGGCCACACCGTGGTAGCCGATTTCGGCGAGCGCGTCGTGGACCGCGCGCCAATCGATCTCGCCATCCAGCAGCGCCGTGAAGTCGGGCACGCGCTTGCGGATCGCGGGATCGTTCTTGAACGAGAAGTCCTTGACGTGCAGCTTCACAATGCGCTTGCCCAGGATGCGGATCCAGTCCTGCGGGTAGCCCGAGATGGCCACATTGCCGATATCGAAATAAGCGCGGATCCACGGCGACTGAAAGTCGTCGACGTAGCGGGCGAATTCGAGCGGGCTGAGCAGGAACTTGTTCCACACCTCCTCGATGCCGATGATGACTTTCAACTCTTCGGCCAGGGGGATCAGCTTGCGGATCTGCCGCTGGCTCCTTTCCCAGGCCTGTGCGTAGCCGGTTTCCGGATTCACCACGGCGGGCACCAGCAGCACCGTGTCGGCGCCCCAGAGCTTGGCGTTGCGCAAGCTGGTGCGCATTCCCTCCAGGCTCTTCTCGACCACCGCCGGGTCGGCCGAGGACAGTGGGCTGCGCCAGTGTTCCTGGTTCATCACGGAGTGGATGTGGAGGCCGGCCGTCCTCGAGGCAGCCAGCATCTCCTCGGCTTTGGCCTGTTCGGGCGTGGTGGGGCATTCGATCTCTTCGAACCCGCAATCGCGGGCCAGTTGGAAGCGATCCCCAATCGCGAGCGACGCCGGCAGCATGCTGAATTCGACGGCCTTCCGGATGGGCAACCGGGCCGGCGCGGCGGCGGCGGCGAAGGGGGCGGCGGCAAATGTGGATATAAGGCCGCGGCGCGTTAAGCTTTGCATGTCCTTATAATAATCGTGGATCGCCATGCCACGAGTAACCCTGATCGCGATACTGGCCGCCGCCCTGGCGCGCGCGGCCAACCTGTATGTCTCGCCGGAAGGGCGCGACGGCGCACCCGGCACTCTCGAAAGGCCGCTGCCCTCGGTGGCTGCCGCGCGCGACGCCATCCGCGTCATGCGGCACAACGGCGCCACCGCTCCCATTACGGTGGTGCTGCGCGGCGGCGTCTACTGGCTGCCGGAGACTCTCGTCCTCACTGCCGAAGATTCCGGCGTCACCTGGGAGGCCTATGCGGGCGAGCGGCCCATTTTGAGCGGCGGGCGCAGAATCGCCAATTGGAAGAAGGGCAGCGGGCCGGTGTGGACCGCGCCGGCCGACTGGCAGTTCCGCCAGTTGTTCGTTAACGGCCGCCGCGCCCTGCGCGCGCGCACTCCCAACCAGGGCTTCTTCCGCATCGACGGCGACAGCTCGCAGGACAAGCCCTTCCTGTTGAAGTATCGCGGCAACGACATTCGCAAAGAGTGGGCGGGCCGCGGCGATGTCGAGGTGGTCGCGCTGCTCGCCTGGGCCGAAATCCGCATGCCCATCGCCCAAGTGGACGAAGCCGCCCACACGGCGCGGCTCACCGCCGATCCCCGCGCGTCGAACCGCGAGAAGGATGCGCGCTACTGGATCGAGAACGCGCCGGACGCGCTCGATTCGGCCGGCGAGTGGCGCCTGGACCGCGCCGCGGGCGCCGTGTCCTACTGGCCCCTGCCCGGCGAGAACCTCGCGCGCGACGAAGTCGTCGCGCCGGCGCTGGGCCAGTTGGTCCGCCTCGAGGGAGCGCGCAACGTCGTCTTCCGCGGCCTCGATTTTCGCCACGCCGACTGGAGCATGGCGCCGGCGGGCTACGCCGACGCGCAGGCGGCCATGGAGGCCCCCTCGGCCCTCGAAGCGGTGGACGCGGAAGGCGTCGTGATCGATCATTGCGTCTTCACCCAGTCCGGCGGCTATGCCGTCTGGTTCGGCCGCGGGTGCCGCCGCAATCGCGTGACCTCGAGCGAGATCTTCGACATGGGCGCGGGCGGCATCAAAATCGGGGAGACCACGCAGCGCCCTGCCCAAGCCGACCGCAATTTCGAGCACACCGTCGCCGACAACGACTTGCACGACCTCGGCCTGGTCTATCCTTCGGCCATCGGTGTCTGGGTGGGACAAAGCAGCCGCAACACCATTTCGCATAACCACATTCACGACCTCTTCTACACCGCCGTCTCCGTGGGGTGGACGTGGGGCTACGCGCAAAACCTGTGCGCCGGGAATCTCATCGAGTTCAACCACCTCCACCACATCGGCAAGGGCATGCTCAGCGACATGGGCGCCATCTACACGCTCGGCGTGCAGCCCGGCACCGCCATTCGCAACAACCTGATTCACGACGTGCAGTCGTTCACCTACGGCGGCTGGGGCATCTATCCGGACGAAGGCTCGAGCGAAATGCTGATCGAGAATAACATCGTCTACCGCACCAAGAGCGCGGGGTTCCATCAGCACTACGGCCGCGAAAATGTGGTGCGCAACAACCTCTTCGCGTTCGGCGAGGAGTATCAATTGATGCGCACTCGCGCCGAGCCGCACGTCTCGTTCACCTTCGACGGCAATATCGTCTACTTCGAATCCGGAGCGCTGCTGGGCAGCAACTGGTCGGGCGGCCAGTTTCGCATGAACCACAACGTCTACTGGGATGCGCGCGGCGGCCCGGTCTCGTTCGCCGGCCAAAGCCTTTCGGAATGGCAGGCGCAAAGCCAGGATGCGGACTCGCTCGTGGCCGATCCGATGTTTGCCAACCCCACGAGCTACGATTTCACCGTATTGCCGGGCTCTCCGGCCTGGAAGATGGGCTGGAAGAAGATCGACATGAGCGCGGTGGGGCCGCGGGCGGCGCCGGGGATCGCGCGGCGTTGAGCCGCTCAGTCGCCGGCGATCAGGTGCACCGCGTTATATGTCAGCCAGGCGATTATGGCCGATGCCGGGATGGTCAGCACCCACGCCCACACGATGTTGGTCGCCAGGCCCCAACGCACGGCCTTCATGCGCTGGATGCTGCCCACTCCCGTAATCGCTCCGGCGATGGCATGCGTGGTCGAGACGGGCAACCCCATGCGAGTGGCGGTCAGCACCGCGATGGCCGCCCCGGTCTCGGCGCAAAATCCGCTCCGCGGTTTCAGGCGGGTGAGCCGCCCGCCCATGGTGTGTACGATGCGCCACCCGCCGCTCAGCGTGCCCAGCGCAATCGAGGAATAGGCGGCGAACAGCACCCAGGTCGGGATCTCGAACACCTTGACGTAGTGCGACGCATACAGCACGCCGGTGATCATTCCGGCCGTTTTCTGCGCGTCGTTGGAGCCGTGCGAGAGACTGAACGCCGCCGCCGAAACCAACTGCAGCTTGCGGAAATAGAAATCCATCCGCGAGGGGCTGGAGCGTCGGAAAAGCCAGTACACGGCCACCATGAGGCTGTACGCGGAGACCATCCCGATCAGCGGCGCGACGATGATCAGCAGGAGGGTCAAAGGCCACTCGCCGGTAGGCCCGAAATTGAGCGCTTCCAGGCTGTGGCCCAACCCGCGCGTCAGCCCGATCCGGGCGATCGCCGAGCCGGCGAAGCCCCCGATCAGCGCGTGCGTGGAGCTGGTCGGCAGCTTCAGCCACCACGTAATCAGGTCCCAGGCGATGGCGCCCAGCAGGCCCGACATCAGCACGTGGTTGGTCACCAGTTCTATGTGGACAAACCCTGTGCCGAACGTCTTGGCCACCGCGGTGCCGAAGATAAACGCCGCTGCGAAATTGAAGAAAGCGGCCCACAGCACCGCCTGGAATGGCGTCAAAACCTGCGTGGCGACAACCGTCGCGATGGAGTTCGCCGCGTCGTGAAAGCCGTTGATGTAATCGAACACCAGGGCGATCGCGATGATCAGAACGGCGAGCGAGAAAGTGGACATCGTCTAGCTGTTCTTGACCACCACGCCCTGCAGAACGTCGGCGACGTCCTCGCAGCTATCGACGGTGGCTTCGAAGAAATCGTAGACCTCTTTCAGCTTGATCAGCCGGATGGGGTCCTTCTCCTCATCGAACAACTCCACCACCGCGCTGCGCCCGATGCGGTCGGCCTCGTTTTCCAGCCGGTTGATCTCGATGCAGTGGGCCATGATGGGCCCGCCTTTCTCCAGCGCTTCAAACGCGCTCTGAAACGCCTTGGCGCAGCCGGCGACGATCTCCGCCAGCGTCACCATGGTAGGCGGGATGGGATCGATGCGGTAGGAAATCAGGCGGTGCGCGGTGTCTTCGATTCCGTCGAGCACGTTGTCCAGAGCGGCCGCCGTGCTGTGGATGTCCTCGGGATCGATGGGCGTGATGAAGGTTTGATTCAGGCGGGTGAACACCTCGTGAATCACTTCGTCGCCCTTGTTCTCCAGGACTTTGATTTCGGTTGCGGCGGCGGCCAGCCGGGCGTGGCCCGCGTGCAGCCCGTCGAGCAGCAGCCGGGAAGCCTCCGCGATGATCTCCACCTGCCGTAGAAACAGGTGGTAAAACTTCTCCTCGCGTGGCAGCAGTCTCATAGGAATAGCAGGCTTCTCATGGCTAATGGGTGCGGAAGAGAGAACCTCATCTTAATCGGTGTAACGGGCGCCGGTCAAACGGTTCGCATTACAACTCCGTGACAATCGGGAACAACGGCGGCGCCGCGGCTGCGGGGCCAGGAGAGCGCACCGCCGCGTCCGCGTGCAGAAAGCGCGGATCGAGCAGCCGCCCCGTATCGACGTTCCCCATGGCGGAGAGGATGTTCTCTTTCAAGTGCGGGTATTCGCGCTCCAGCCCGGCGAACATGTCGCGCAGCGCGCGCCGCACGGTCCCGGTCTTCTGGGAACAGCCGCAGGGCACCACGGGCACGCCTCGCGCCTCGGCGTACGCGCGGGTGAGGTCTTCGGTCACGTAGACCAGCGGCCGGATGAGCCGGTATTCGCGATCGCGCGACCAGGTGACCGGCGGCAGCGCGCTCAGCTTGCCGGTGAACATGGTGTTGCGCAGTAGCGCCTCGCAGAAATCGTCGGCCGTGTGGCCGAACGCGATCACGTTGGCGCCCAGCGCGTGAGCGATCTCGTATACCGCGCGCCTCCGGTACCGGCTGCACAGGTCGCAGCCGTGCTCCGGCTGGTCCTCGAGCAGCCGCAGCGATGGCGCGTCGCGGTAATACGTCCACGCCACGCCGCGCTCCTTGAGGTATTCCCCCAACGGTTCGATCGGCCTCAAAAACTTCCCCTGCTCCACGGTGAAGGCGCAAACGGAAAACTCGATGGGCGCGCGCTTTTCCAGCAGCAGCAGCACTTCGAGCAGGGTCGCCGAATCCTTGCCGCCCGAGAGCGCCACCGCCACGCGGTCCCCGTCGCGAATCATTTGAAAACGGTGTATGGCTTCGCCGACTTTGCGCAGCAGTGCTTTTTCGAGGTCCACTCAGTTTATTATACGTGCCTTACTGCGCGGAACCCGGAGAGGAACAGACCGCACCGGCGGGGACGCCGATACCGCCCGCCTCGCGAGCCTTCTTCCAGACGCGGGCCAGGAGCGCTCCGACGGTCCCGGAGCGTATGCCCAGGATACCGGCGATTTCCCCGTACGCGAGCCCTTCCGCGCGCAGGCGCAGGCAGTCGAATTCTCGCGGTGTAAGCACTCCCGCGAGCCTTCGTGCGAGGTCGCTCCGGCCCAGTTGCAACTCGGGGTTGTGGCGCTGATCGGGGATGGAGTCGAGAGTGTCGCAGGACGTCTCGCGCTGGACCGCGGCGGATTTCAGGTGGTCGAACAGATGGTTGCGCAGAGTCTGGAAGAGCCACGCGCGCGGCTGTTCGATGATCCGGCCATAGCGCCGCTCCACGAAAAAGCGGAGAAACACTTCCTGCACCGCGTCGCGCGCGGTCTCCCCGTCCCGCGCCAGGGACGTCGCGTACTGCAGCAGTTCGGCGGCGTGCTGGTTGTAGACGGCGACGACTTCCCGTTCTACCTCCTGCGCGCGGCCGGCGCCCTGCGGCGGCACCTCGACGAGTCCCATATGTTGAATGGTAGTTCGAACACCGAGGCTCTTAACAGATTAACCTTCGTCAGTAGAAGAGGTTTGGTAACTGGTAAGTACGGGGGCCCTAACCGGACCCCTATCAGGTCAATTCCGGAGGAGAACTGCCGGGCCTCCAGGGCCAAGTCAATTACCTGGATTGGATCGCGTGGCATGCTGGCGCAGCCACTTCTCCAGTTCCGCGAATCGCATCCGATTGCTCTGGTAAAGTCCGATAAGGAATGAGAACGCTTCCAGGTCGTCGAACTCCAACAGGTATCCGTTCACCTTCAGGAATGCCGCCGTGACCGTCACGGCGACCGCTTGTTGCCATCTATGAACGGATGGTTCTGGGACAGACTCTCCCAAAGCGCAGCCGCTTCTTGAATGAGGTCGTCGTAGTAACCGGTCTGCGGCCGCGCTAGCGCCGACTCCAGCCCGCCGCGGTCCCGGATTCCCAGGGAGCCCCCGAATCTGGCGATCAGCCGGGCGTGGACGGCGATCACCTCATCCATCGTTGGATAGAGAGTCACTGAGCCAGACGGCGAAGCAATTCAGGGTGCTGCTCCACAAACTCGTCAACAGCCTCGAGAAACGGCGATGACGGAGCCCCGTCCTTCCGCCTGAGGAACTCAACGAACAGTCTGACGGATTCCTGCTCCTCGGGGGTTAAAGAGCGGATCACGTCCGCCAGGTTCTCGGGGGCCATGGCTACCTTCCATTCACAGTATACCCCGGCCCCCCAGCCCATTAGAACGTGAACCGTGCGCTCACCTGCATGCGGCGCGCCTGCGTGCCATCCGGGAAGCCGCCATCGGCCGACGGGCCGCCCAGCGTGAGCGGGCTGATCACCAGCGCCTTTTCCTGGAACGCATTGTAATTCGAGATCGATGTGGCGGTCCAGGTGTTGGCCACGTTGAACACCTCGAACTTCAGTTGAAGGTTCGCCTTCTCGCGAATCGGCAGGATCTTGGTCAGGCTGGCATCCGCGTTGTATCGCGCCGGATAATACAGGGCGTAATATGGCCAGAACGGTACGCGCGTGCTTAGTCCCGCCCCGTCGATCGTGCTGCGGCTGGCCATCCCCGCCACCGGCGTGTCGGTCACGTTGATGCTGGGCGAAAACGGCCGGCCGCTTTGGATCGTGGTGATGTTGGTGAGCCGCCAGTTGTTCACCACGTACTTGAAGAAAGCGCCGGAACGCGTGGTGAACTTCGGCTCCCAGACCCACTCGAGCACGACGCGCTGCCGCTGGTCGAGGTTGCCGCTGCTCTTGTCGGCCTTGTAGTTGCCGTTGTACGTCCAGTAGCTGTTGCTGCTGAAGAAAATGTTATTGGTGCTGCCGCCGTAGCTTTGGCCGTCGTCGATCTCGTGCGACCAGGTGTAGGAAAGCAGCGCCTGGAACCCGCGGGCGAATCGCTTTTGAACCTGCACCGCGAGGGCGTTGTAGTAGCTGTTGACGCCGTTCTCCTGCTGGTAGATGCCGCCGTAGCGGGGGTCCGGACGAGACCCGATGTAGATCGGCGTGGTGAAGGAGCCCGTCGGAGTGTTGTTGGCGTCCACGATGCTGTAGGTTACTGTCGGCCCTACGTTGTAGAAGTTCAAATCGCGGACTCCGTAGAGTTGGACCCCGCGGCTCCAGATGTAGGAAACGGTCATGGCGATATTCGACCCTAGCTGCCGATCGATGCCGATGTTGCCTTGCTCCGCATAGGGCGTCTTCAGGTTGGGAGCGGTGAACTGAATGGAAGTGGCCGACACGGTCGCGCCGGTCGGCGCGGCAGGCAGGATGTTCGGGTACGTCGGACCGGCGGCCAACTGGGCGGGCTGCGTGGAGCTCAGGCTGATTTGCTTTTGCAGGACCGCATTGTTGGTGAACAGGTTGTCGATCGCCGCACCGGGGAACCGCGCATGCGAGAGGCCATAACCTGCCCGCAGAACCGTTTTGTCGTCCAGCTTGTAGGTCACGCCGAGCCGCGGCGCGAAGTCGTCCTTGGTGGAGTTGATGTGCCCGGTCTGCGGATAGTCCTGGTTGAAAACCTTGGGTTGCGGCAACTGGTTGTACTCCCATCGCACGCCCAGCATCAGGTTCAGCCGGGCGCTGGCGCGCCACTGATCCTGCCCGTAGAATGCGTAATCCTTGATCGTGGCATCCACCACCGGGTTGCCGAACGTCTGGGCATAGCTCGACCAGTGCTTTCCCACGTTGCTGGTGGCCAGCCCCGGGCTGCTGTAATCCAGCGCGAAGTTGGTGACGGTCTGATAGGTGTAGTTACCGTTGGCATTCGAGATGTAGTACGTGTAGTCTTCGCTGCTGGCCGTGTCGAAGCCGGTCTTGATCACGTGCCGGCCCTTGGTCCACGTGAGGTTGTCGGCGAACTGGTAGCGCGTCTCGTTGGGTTCGACTCGCGGCAAATAGGTGGTGGAGCCGAGGGACTGTCCGTTGATCGTGGCTGCCAGGTAACCCAGGTTCTGCCCCAGCAGCGAGTCGTCGAACGTGTCGGCTTGCCGGTCGGTGGACCAGCCGAAACGGGCCTCGTTCACCAGGCTGCTCGAGGGCAGCGAAATCCAGCCGAGTTTGCCGTAGCGCACCCGGACCGAATCGTCGCCGTTGCTGGTGATCTGGCTGCCGCTGGTGATCGTGGCGGCGGTCTGGATCCCGTTGGGCGACACCATGTGCTGGTAATTCAAGCTGGCGGTGAAGGTGTTGCGGTCCGAGACGTGATAGTCCAGTTTGCCAAGACCGATGTCCTGGGCCAGAGTTCTGGGGATCAGGCCGAAGAAGCGCGGCAGCAGACTGTTGATGGCCGCGCACTGCGCCGGAGTGGCCGGAGCGCCGCAGCCCAGCCAGGCCTGCGCGTTGCTGTCGATCACGCCCGAGCGGATGACGCTGCCCAGCAGCGGGAAGTCGCGCCTGGTGAAATCGCCGGCCAGGAAGAAGAACAGCTTGTCCCTCTTGATGGGGCCGCCGAGCGTGCCACCGGCCTGGTGTCGCCACTCCGATGGATTGAATGCGGCGAACGGATCGCGCGCGTCCAATGTCCGGTTGCGGAAAAACCAGAAGGCCCCGCCGTGAAGCGCGTTGGTGCCGCTCTTGGTAATGGTGTTGATCACGCCGCCGATTACACGGCCGTATTCCGCGCTGGCATTGGCCGCGACCACCTGGAATTCCTGCACGGCGTCCTGCGAGATCTGTGAGGCGATGCGCGTGCGGCCGGCGTTCTCGTTGTAGAACTGCTCGGTGGTGTCGTTGCCATCCACCAGAAACGCGTTGCCGGCGGCCACGCCGCGGAACGTCAGCAGCCCGAAGGTGCCATCGTTGGTGACCGCGGGTTGCAGCAGAACGAAGGAGTCCACGCGACGTCCGTTGATCGGCAGGTCCGTAATGGATTTCTCATCGACCACGCCGGAGACGTCAGTCTTGGTCTCCTCCACCAGGGGCGCGGTGCCCACGACGACCTCAATGGTCGTTGAGCCGGTTGCGATTTTCAGGGCGACATCGAGGCTCAGATTCTGGCCAACCCTCAGTTCCACGTTGGCCGCCTCCCACTGGCCAAAGCCGGGTGAGGTGACCGTGACTTTGTAGCCGGATGCGGGCGTCAAGGCGGCCGCCGTGAACAGCCCCGCATCGTTCGTGGAAAGGGTGCGGATGATTCCCTGCCCCTCGCTCGAAATCACGACCTTGGCATTCGGTACCGCGGCGCCGGAAGGATCGATTACGGCTCCGGAAATACCAGCCAGTCCCGCTGCGGATTGGGCAAAGGCGGAGACGGTGAAAACAGTCAACAACAACACTGCTTTTTGCGGACGCATAGACCTCCTGTTTTGGTGACTATAGAATAACAGATCTTGATATATCGATTTAATATTATCCGGAGATATTGCCGGCTGGCGCCGGCCGGGGTGCGGAGGCCGTGCCATACTGGAGCGTAAGCGCATGGAAACAATGCCGGAAAGGCTCGCCAAGGTGCGCGCGCGGATCGATCGGGCAGCCCAACGGGCGGGCCGCGATCCGGCCCGGATCCTGCTCCTGGCGGTCTCAAAAGTGTTCCCGGCCGCGGTCATCCGCGAGGCGTACGATCTCGGGCTGCGGGACTTCGGCGAAAACTACGTGCAGGAATTCGAGGGCAAGGCGCCGGAGGTCGGGCAACTGCCTGGGGCGCGGTTCCACCTGATCGGCCATCTGCAGTCGAACAAAAGTAGAAGGGCCGCCGAACTCTTCCAGGTGGTCCAGACCGTGGATTCGCCCAAGCTGGCGCGGCGCCTGAACGAAGCGGAGCGGCCCATGGATGTGATGCTGGAGGTCAAGCTCTCCGGTGAAGAAGCCAAGGAAGGAGCCGATCCCCGGGAACTGCCCGGCCTGATCGAAGCGGTGCGGGCCTGCCCCAATCTGCGGTTGACCGGCCTGATGACCATGCCGCCCTGGAGCGAGGATGCCGAAGCGTCGCGCGCGTATTTTCGCAGGCTCCGGGAGCTGGCCGAAACCCACGGCCTGCCCCAGCTTTCGATGGGGATGTCGCACGATCTGGAGACCGCCATCGAAGAAGGTTCCACCTGCGTGCGGGTGGGCACGGCCCTGTTCGGGAAGCGGAAGAAGGCGTGACGGTTGGATTCTATTCCCCCCTGCCGCCGGCCCGCACCGGGGTCGCCGACTACGCCGCGGCGCTGCTGACGGAGTTGCGCCGGCACGGGCGCGTGGAGCTTCGGCCGCGGCGCTGCGACATCGCGCTCTACCATTTGGGAAACAACGCGCTGCACGCGGAAATCTACCGGCGCGCCCTGGAGCATCCAGGCGTCGCCGTCCTGCATGACGCCGTCCTGCACCATTTCCTGCTGGGCCGGCTCGACGAACCGGGCTACATCGAAGAGTTCGTCTACAACTACGGCGAGTGGAATCGTGGGCTGGCGCGCGAGCTGTGGCGCGGCCGCGCGGCTTCCGGCGCCGACGGCCGCTATTTCGAATACGGCCTGCTCAAGCGCGTGGCGGAGCGTTCGCGCGCCGTGGTGGTTCACAATCCCGCGGCCGCCCGGGCGGTGAAGGAACATGCGCCCCAGGCGCGTGTCGAAGAGATCCCCCACCTTTTTGTCGAGCCGCAACTGCCGGGCGAGGCGGAGATCCTGCGGTACCGCCAGCGCCTGGGCCTCGAGCCCGGCGCATTCCTGTTCGGGGTCTTCGGATATCTGCGCGAATCCAAGCGCCTCGTCACCGTTCTGGAGGCGTTTCGCGAAGCGCTGGGCGAAGCCCCGCGCGCGGCCTTGCTGGTGGCCGGACAATTCGTTTCCACCGACTTGGAGCGCGCCGTGGAGCCCCTCCTGGCCGGGCCCCGCGTGTTTCGCCTTCCCTATTTGCCGGACCGCGAATTCTGGCGCGCGGCCGCGGCGGTGGATGTCTGCGTGAGCCTCAGGTATCCGGCTACAGGCGAAACTTCCGGAATCGCCGTTCGCCTGATGGGCATTGGCAAGCCCGTGCTGGTGACCGATTCCGCCGAGTCCTCGCGCCTGCCCGAAGATGCTTGCATCCGCATTGCGCCGGGATTGACCGAACGGGAGTCCCTCCGGCAGCACATCGTTCTGCTAACATCGATGAACGAGGTGGCCGGCGCCATCGGCATGCGGGGAGCCGGGCACATTCGAGCGCACCATCGCGTGGAGGAAGTCGCAAAGTCGTATTGGGAATTGTTGTGCGATTGCACCTGATCTTTGTGTTGTGCGCCGGCCTGGCCGCTGCGCCCGGTCCCGCCGCGAGGCAGCAACACGTGCTGATTCCGATGCGCGACGGCGTGCGCCTCGCCGCCAACGTCTTTCTGCCCGAAAATCACGGCCGCGTGCCGGCCATCCTGGAGCGCACGCCTTACGGCAAAGGTGCGCAAGTCACTCCCAATTACCAGGCGTTCGTGGACCGCGGGTATGCCGTCGTGGTGCAGGATGTGCGCGGGCGGTATGAATCGGAGGGCCGGTTCGAGCCCCTGCACCAGGAGCCCGCCGATGGCGACGACACGCTGAACTGGATCGCGCGCCAGCCGTGGTCCGACGGAAAGGTCGGAATGATCGGCGGCTCCTACCGCGGCATCGTGCAGTGGAAGGTGGCGGTGCTCGGCAATCCCCACCTGAAGGCCATCTTTCCGGTGGTTTCCGGAGACGACGATTATCGCGACCGCTTTTACTCCACCGGCGGCGCCATGAAGCTGGGCCACCGGCTGGGCTGGATGTCGGAGAATCTGCAGGCGTCCGGATACCATCCGGATTTCGCCAAATTCGTGCTGCACCTGCCGCTCGGCACCGCGGACCTCGCGGCGACCGGGCGCGTATCGGATATGTACCGCGAGGCCGTGGCCCATCCCGCGTTCGATTCCTTCTGGCGCGCCGTCAGCACCAGGGAGCAATTGCAGAAGGTGCGCGTGCCCGTCTTTTCCATCGGCGGGTGGTACGACAACTTCGTCGAAAGCGATCTGGATGCGTTTGCCGGGCTGCGCAAAACGTCTGGCCTGAACCGGATTCTGATCGGTCCGTGGCCGCACAGCATGTCCTACAAGTTCCAGGACGCGGATTTCGGACCCGATTCCCAGGTGCCCGTCCGCCAACTGCAGCTCGATTGGTTCGACCAGTGGCTGATGGGAAAAGATACCTCGCTGGTTTCCGAGGCGCCGGTGAAAATCTTCGTGATGGGCGCCAACCGATGGCGCGAGGAGCGCGAATGGCCGCCCGCCGAGGCGCGCCCGCAGAAGCTGTTCCTCGAAAGCAACGGGCACGCCAACACGCTGTCCGGCGATGGCGCGCTGGCCGACCGCCCTGCCTCCCGGCACGAGGAGGATCATTACGTTTTCGATCCGCGCGATCCTGCTCCCACCCGCGGCGGCGCGGTCTGCTGCAATCCCAAGATATTCCCGTGGGGTCCCATGGACCAGCGTCCCGTGGAGCAGCGCCCGGATGTGCTGGTGTACACCTCCAAACCGCTGAAACGCGACCTCGAGGCGATCGGCCCGGTGGAGGTGATGCTGTACGCCGCTACCAGCGCGCGCGATACGGATTTCACCGCGAAGCTGGTGGACGTTTTTCCGGACGGCTATGCGCGCAACCTGACGGACGGCATCCTGCGCCTGCGCTATCGCAATTCGCTGGAGCGCCCCGAGCCGGCCAAAGAAGGCGAGATCTACTGCGTCAAGGTGGATGCGGGCGTTACCAGCAACGTATTTCTGAAGGGTCACAGCATTCGCGTCGAGATCTCGAGCAGCAATTTCCCCCGTTTCGACCGCAACCCCAATACAGGCGGCGCCATCGCCTCCGAGACGAAGTTCAGCCAGGCGAGACAGGCCATCTACCACGATGCCGAGCATCCCTCGCACCTCTTGCTGATGGTGATGCCGGGCAACTGACCTCGTCTTTGTGGGGCAGATTGTCAATCTGCGGCGGATTGGCAATCCGCCTGCCGATGTCCAAAGCGAGCCCTCAAATTGACATAAAATAGCCAAAACTCGGGAGGCATGTATTAGAAGAATCTATACCCTCGCGCTGGCAGTTCTATCCGCCGCGTCGCTCGCCGCCGGCCGGGGCAGGCGCGGCGCCACCGATCAGCCGCCGACCTGGCGTTCGTGGATGCCGTCTCGACGGGTTACAGCCGTCCGGCCCCCGGTGAGAATCCGCAGCAGTTCTACGGCACCGTGCAGGATGCCACCTGGTTTTCGGATTTCATCAACGCCAGCTACCCGCACTGACCGCCGGGGAACCACCTCAGATCGCCGATTGGCAACAACCGCGATTTCAAATATACGTGACCGCTCACGTTAACGCATGCCTCACAAGAAGGACCCTGCCGCAGTCGCTCTGGGGCGGAAGGGCGGCATTAAAGGCGGTCCGGCACGAGCCGCCAAGCTCACAGCGGCACAACGAAGCGAGAGCGCCCGTAAAGCGGTCCAGGCACGTTGGACGAAAGCGGGAAACGGCAGCGCTCCCGCCACCCCGGTCCTCGACACTTCAAAGAAGGCTCTCCACCTTTGTTTGAAGCGCATCAAGGATGCCAAGAACGAAAACGAAATCCGTCGCCTGACCAAAGAGCTTCAAAGGATCGTCTTCCACAAACAGTACCGGAATGCCGAAAATTAAGAAGCCGCCGCCCGATCGACGCCGTTGTGCTTCAGTACCCCTTGAAATGGCCCATTACCGACCGCTACTGCTTGTAAATCGTCCCCGCTTTCATCACGAATTTCACGCGGCGAATCGCCGAGATTTCCCTGGTGGGATCGCCGTCCACCGCGATGAGATCGGCGAACATTCCGGGCTTCACCTGGCCGATGTTCATGTGCAGCACGCGGCCGGCCACCGACGTCGCAGCTTTCAGCGCGGCCACCGGCTGCATTCCGTAATCCACCATGATCTCCAGCTCCCGCGCGTTGTCGCCGTGCGCAAACACCCCGACGTCGCTGCCGCTGAGAATCGTCACGCCGGCCTCCAGCGCCGCTTTGAAGCTGGCGCGTTTCCGCGCGATGCCGGGAGGCTCCGGCTGCTGGCCCTTTTTCCAGCCGGCGTACTGCGCCGTGGCATCGCCCGCCGCCACCGTCGGGCACAGCGCCACGTTGTGCTCCACCATCAGCTTGAAGATTTCGGGCGTGCCGTCGTCGCCGTGCTCGATCGTCTCCGCACCGCCCAAAATCGCGCGCCGCATGCCTTCGGCCGTGCCGGCGTGCACCGCGACCGGCACTCCGGCGCTGCGCGCGGTTTCCACCGCGAGCTTCATTTCCTCCAGCGAAAAGGTCGGCTGCGATCCGGGATGCGGGCCCCAGCGGTAGTCGCCGTAGAGCTTGACCCAGTCGGCGCCGCGCCCGATCTGGTCGCGCACCACGCGGATCAGGCCGTCCACTCCATCGGCCTCTTCGGCGCCCTGCGGCACCCGCCATTCCAGGGCGAATCCCTTGGGGCCGTACGCGCCCGTCGCCACGATGGCGCGGGTGGAGGCCAGCACGCGCGGCCCTGGAACAATCCCCTGGCTCACCGCCTGCTTGAGTTCGACATCGGCGTAGCCCGCGCCTTCCGTGCCCAGGTCGCGCACCGTGGTGAACCCGGCCATCAAAGTGTCGCGCAGGTGATTCACCGCTCGCGCCGCGCGCAACGCCAGGCCCTCATGCAACACCTGGTCGTTCCACACGGTCTCGTTGTAGGGGTGCAGCAGGATGTGCGAGTGGCCCTCCACCAGGCCCGGCATCAGGGTGGCGCCCGGCAGGTCCACCATCTTGGCGCCCGCGGCGTCGATACTCGCGGCCGGCCCGGCGGCATCGATGCGGTCGCCTCGCACCCGCACGGCCCAGCCTTCCTGCATGGCCTCGCCGTCGAACACGCGGGCCGGCTTCAGCACAAACGTGGACGCCGGCTCGCGCGCGGGCCCGCGCTGCGCCTGGCCGGCCGCCGCCAGCGCGAAAACCAAAAACGTGCGGAGGATCGCCATGCGGCAATTATACGCCGCGCGGGCGCGCCCGCCTACGGCCGGTCCAAAGCGTAATCCGGGTACGGCCACTGTGCCGCAGGCTGGTTCGGCGCTTGCATCCAGCGCCGCATGGCCGCATCGCAAACTGCGTAACCCCAGTTGATGAGCTGGCACTGTTCGCGCTCGTTGAAACTGTTCAGTCGGGTGCGCATGCCGGCCAGCTCCGCGGTCCGGCCGGCGGGACACGGCAGCGTATTCGTGAGCCCATACCGCTCGATCGGCGTCCGGATGCCCCAATAGGTCCCCTTGCGCTGCCCGCTCTCGAAATCCGCGATGAGCGCCCGCTTGCGCAACGCCCGCGATTGGCTGGTGGCCACAGCCGCCGCGCGCATAGCCTGCTGGAACCAACTGGTGTCCGGTGTCGCTTCGAACGCGAACGGCGCGCCGGCATCGCTCACCAGCACCGTCTCCGAGCGATTCCACACCGTCTCCAGCCCCAGGTTGTCGTACACGCCGCCATCGGTGAGCACCAGTTGCTGTCGATACGCCACCTGCCCGTACAGGTCGGCGCCCTCCGTCTGCTGGAACGAAGCGGGATCGACCTTCACCAGCACGGGCGAGAGCACTGGCGGGAACGCGCTCGAAGCGGTGACCGCCAGCGAGACCCGAAACCCGGGATTCCCGATCAGCCCGATGCGATAATCCCCAGCATAGGGTTTGGAAAAACGGAAGCTCACGCCGGTGGCGAAGTTCGTGGCGTTGATCACGAACAGCGGCCGGTTCGGAAGCTCCTGCAAGGATGTGTCGCCGAACAGGTTCCCGCGGTACGCGCTCTCCACCATGTCGCTCACGCTCTTGCCGGGCAGCAGTGCGCCCTCGCCGATGGCGATCGCGTCGATGTTCTTCGAGCAGAAGGCCCGCAGCGGCGCCGCGATGAGCGGCTCGAAATTCCCCGCCGTCCCGCCGCCGTCGAACTGGAGCCCGATCCATTTCGCCGCCAGGAAGCCGGCGGTGATCGACCCGCCCGAGATGCTCGAGATGCGATCCAGTTTCGGCAGATAACCCATCTGGTTCAACCGCCAGAAACTGCCCAGGTGAAACAGCGTGGCGCGGAATCCGCCGCCCGACACCGCCAGCCCGATCCCGGGAGTCACGCCCTCCGATGAGAATGGCATTCCGGTTCCACCTCACAGCACATGGTAATACCCGCCGCGCTCGAAAACTTCCACCGGAACGCCGAACACCGCCGACAGCGTCCCGGCCTCCAGCACGCGCTCCTTCGGCCCGTCGCAATACACCTTCCCGTCGCGGAACAGCGCCACCCGCCGCATCTCCGGGATGATGTCCGGCAAGTGGTGGGTCACCATGATGATGCTGATTCCGCCCGCCGCCAGTTTGCGCAGAATCTCGCGCAGCTCCTGGGTGGCGCGCAGATCGAGGCTGGTGGTGGGCTCGTCGAGCACCAGCGCCTGCGGATCGTGCACCAGCGCCCGCCCGATCAGGATGCGCCGCGCCTCGCCCGAAGACATGGCGTTGGTGCTGCGCTCCGCCAGGTGCGAGATCTCGAGCAACTCCATCACCTCGTACGTCTTCCTCCGCATTTCCTCCGTCACCTCGTGGTACGGCCAGACACCCACGCTGCCGAAGAACCCCGACAGCACGATTTCGTACCCCGAAAAATCGCGCGTGCACATCTGCATCCAGTCGTTCGACACCAGCCCGAGATGGTTCCGCAGGTCGAAAAGGTGCCACCGGTCGCGGCCCAGGATGCGGAGCGACCAGGGCTCGTCCTTGAGCCGTGGATACAGCTCGCGGGAAATGAGCTTGATGAGCGTCGATTTGCCCGAGCCGTTCGGCCCGAGAATGGCGGCATGTTCGCCCTGCCCGATGGTCAGGGTAACGCCGTCCAGCACCACGCGGCCGCCGCGCACGACTGTGACGTTCTGGAAGTCGATGAGTGGAACGGAGGACACCAGCATTATTTTAGTCGGCAATCTCCGTTCCGTGCCGGGCGCCCGCGCGCGGCGCTGCGGACGCGCCAAAATAACAAAAGAAATCACCCGTTGTCCTATCCAAGGTGTACTGCTTTATCGGGCACCCGCTCGCCTAAACTAACTCCAGAATCCAGCAGGCAAACAAGGAGTCAACGTTCGTGAAACGATATTCCACAGTTGCAATAATCTTCACTCTGCTCATTGTTCTTGGGCAATTTTCTCCCGCCGGGGCGGCGGTGTCGGGAGCCATATTCACGACCACGGCGGATGGAAGCGTCGTCAACGCCAACCATTACGCATCGAAATGCGATGTCTATCTCAATGGCGGACCCGGCTCAAACGCGCCGGCTAAGGCTGCGGGGCTGCCCGCTGGAGATTACTTCTTCCAGGTCACGGATCCCAATGGTCAGGCGCTGCTGAGCACCGATCCGGTCAGTAATCGCCGGTTTACAGTTTCCGCCAGCGGCGTAATGACCGCCTATACCGGCGTCGGAGGCCCGGTTCACCCCACTGGCATCAGTCAGGACCACCCCGAGTTGGGGACGATCACGATCCAGCTCGCCAACATCACCTGTCCCACCGACTTTCTGGACACTACCAACAACGGCGGCGTTTACAAGGTGTGGGCCACTCCCGTTGCCAGCTTCGTGGGCAATCCCGCGCTCGTTGACAATCCTTGTGGAAACGGATGCTCCCACGGATTCATGAATTCCGCATCGAAGACCGACAACTTCAAAGTCCAGCCCAATACCGCGACCTTCTGTCTCACCATGGTCAAACAGTTCGTGAACTCGTCCGGTGCAATACTCCATTCGGGCAACAGCTGGCCATTCGCCGTGACCGACCCCTCGGGGGTCACGAACACCTTTTACACCGGCGATGACGGCTCCCTGACCCCCGGCTCCGTAAGCGTCTGCGGTCTGGTAGCCGGGATTTACACGGTGAAAGAAGATAATTCGATCTATCCGGTCTATAGCCTGACCTTCAATGGGATTTCGATCTCGCCGCCACAGCCCGTTTACTCGTTCCGTTGGGTGGCTGGTAACCCGGACCCCTCAGTCGTGTTCCAGAACGTTGATATATTCTATTAGCAGCTTTCGAGAAACGCCGGGTGGGCCCAACAGGTACCCATCCGGCGTTTCCACAGATCGCTTGCGCCGCGCCGGCGCGCTGTGAGCCCCCGCCCCCCCTCATGTTACGATGAATACTCAGGTCTCGGGCTCCGTGCAACGGGCGGCTGCAAACCCCGCCAGGTCCGGAAGGAAGCAACGGTAGTGGTGCGGCTCGTGTGCCGCGGATCACCCGGGGCCTGTTGTCGCCCGCCCCATGTACCAGGTCATCGCCCGTAAATACCGGCCCCAGACGTTTCAGGACGTGGTCAACCAGGAGCACGTCAAGACCACGCTTGAAAACGCCATCGCCCAGAAGCGCATCGCCCACGGCTACATTTTTTCGGGCCAGCGCGGCACCGGCAAGACCACCGTCGCGCGCATCCTGGCGCGTTGCCTGAACTGCGTGCAGGGCCCCACCGCCGCCCCCTGCGGCCAGTGCGCCAGTTGCCGCGAGATCACCGCCGGCGGCACCGTGGACGTCATCGAAATCGACGCCGCCTCCAATCGCGGCATCAACGAAATGCGCGAGCTGCGCGACAACGTGCGCTATCAGCCCGCGCGCGACCGCTACAAGGTCTTCATCATCGACGAAGCCCACCAGATCACCAGCGAAGCTTTCAACGCGCTGCTCAAGACCATCGAAGAGCCGCCGCCCTGGGCGGTCTTCGTTCTGTGCACCACCGAAGCCCACAAAATCCCCGCCACCATCGCCTCGCGCTGCCAGCACTTCAGCTTTCGCTCCGTGGATTTCGAAGACCTCACCGCGCGCATGGCGTGGATCTGCGGCCAGGAAGGCATCGAGGCCGACGCGGAGGTGCTGGCCGTGCTGGCGCAGGCCGGCGAAGGCAGCGTGCGCGATTCCCTCTCGGCGCTCGATCAGGCCATCGCCTGCTGCGGCTCGAAACTCGTCGCCTCGGAAGTGCGTGGGCTCCTCGGCGCATTCTCGCTCGAATCGCTCGAACAGGTGACCGGCGCGCTGCTGGCCGGTGATTCGCGCCGCATGCTCGAAGTCGTCGACGAGCTGGAACGCAACGGCCACAACCTCCAGCATTTCAGCCGGGAGCTGTCGCGTTATTTCCGCAACCTGCTGGTGGCGCGCATTTCGGGCGAGGCCACCCGCCTGGTCGCGGCCTCTGCGGCACAGCGGGCGCAATTGGCCCAAACCGCCGCGCGCTTCTCCGAAGAGGACCTCACGCGCTACCTCCAGCTCTCGCTCGATCTCTATCGCGACCTCCAGTTCTCCCTACAGCCGCGCTTTCACCTGGAGATCGGCCTGGTGCGCCTGGTTCAGGCCGGGCGCCTCCTGCCCATCGAGGAAGCGCTGGCGCAATTCTCCGGGCCAGGCTCGAAACCCGCTCCGCAAGGTCCCGCTGGAAATCCGCCCCCCAGGCCCACGCCCTCACCGGCGGCTCGGCCGCCAGTTCAACCGGCCCCATCCCCGCCCCAACCCGCCGCTCCTGCCGACTGGCGCCAGGCGCTCCACACCGCCCTGATGGATCTCGGCATGCCCTTCACCGCCGATGCGGTGGAGCACTCCCGCGTGGTCGAAGCCGCGGGCGAACTGCAGTTCACCACCGCCAAATCCAACCGGCGCGCGCTGGCGGAAGACGACCTCAAGAAAGCCGTGAGCCGCATCTCTTCGCGGCCCCTCAAAATCCGGGTCTCCATCGATGAATCCGGCGAGCCCGCGGCCCCGAACCCGGCCGGCGCCCTCGCGCGCCCCCCGGCCACCGAGGACGAAGTCACCAGCCGCGCCCTCGCCAACCCCGAGGTCCGGCGCTTTCGCGAAGTATTCGGCGGCGAAGTCCGCAAAGTTCGTAATCTGAAGGAGTCCTAACATGAAGATGCCCCCGAACATGCAGCAGATGATGCGCCAGGCGAAGGAGATGCAGGACAAGCTCCAGGCGGAAGTCGCCCAGATCAAGGTGGATGCCTCGGCCGGCGGGGGCATGGTCACCGTGCGGATGGACGGCCAGAAAAATCTGCTCTCCGTGAAGATCGATCCCGAAGTCGCGGGCGACGTCGAGATGCTCCAGGACATGATCGTGGCCGCCTGCAACGAGGCCGTGAAGAAAGTCGACGAAGCCATCCAGGGAAAGATGGGCGGCATGCTGGGCGGAATGGGTTTGCCTCCAGGCTTGTTCTAACCGATGCCCGATTTCGCCGAACCGCTCGCGCGCCTCATCACCGAGTTCAAACGCCTTCCCGGAATCGGCCAGAAATCCGCGCAGCGCATGGCTTTTCACGTGCTCCGCGCCGGCCGCGAGGATGCCGATCACCTCGCCCAGGCCATTCTGGACGTGAAAGACAAGCTCGGCCTGTGCGCCTTGTGCAACAACATCAGCGATAGCGACCTGTGCCAGTTCTGCCGCGACCCTGATCGTGATCCGAAAATCGTTTGCGTGGTCGAAGAGCCGCACAACATCGTGGGTATCGAAACCACGCGCGAGTTTCCAGGCCGCTACCACGTGCTGCACGGAGCCCTCTCGCCGTTGCGCGGCCTCGGTCCGGAATCGCTGAAGATCAAGGGGCTGGTGGAGCGCATCGGCCAGGGCGAGATTCAAGAGGTGATCGTGGCCACCAACCCCACCGTCGAAGGCGAAGCCACGGCGGTCTACCTCGCGCGCCTGTTGAAGCCCTTGGGGGTCAAGGTCACCCGCATCGCCATGGGCGTTCCGGTGGGGAGTGACCTCGAATTCGCCGACGAAGTGACCATCTCCAAGGCTATGGAAGGCCGCCGCGAGATGTAGCGCCGGCCTGCCCGCCCGCGCTACGCCGTGGCCGAGCTGCACAACGCCTCGCGCAGCTTCTGGGCCAATCCCTCGGCGGTGAATGGCTTCTGAATGAACGGTGCATCCGGCTGCTGCGACCACACCCGGCTCACCTGGTTGTCCGTGTATCCCGACATGTAGAGCACCTTCATCGCCGGCGCGATCTCGCGCAGCCTTTTGGCCAGGTCGAAGCCGCTGGTGTGCGGCATGATGATGTCGGTCAGCAGCAGGTGAATCGGCGCCGCGGTTTCCTGCGAGATTCGGACGGCCTCGTCCGGCCCTCCCGCTTCCAGGACCCTGTAACCCTGCTTCTCGAGCATGGTGCGGACCAGCTTGCGGATGCTGCCTTCGTCTTCGCAAAGCAGAATGGTCTCCGAGCCGCGTATCGCCACGTGCGCCCCCGCGGCCTTGGGCTGCTCCTCGGCAGCTTCCACCATCGGCAGGTAGATCTTGAAGGTGGTTCCCTTCCCCGCCTCGCTGTAAACCATGATTTCGCCTCCGTTCTGCTTTACGATTCCGTAGACGATCGCCAGTCCCAGCCCCGTGCCCTTGCCGGCCTCCTTGGTGGTGAAGAAAGGCTCGAACAGCCGGCTCCTGGTTTGCGCGTCCATCCCCATCCCGGTGTCGCTGATCGCCAGCAGGCAGTATGGGCCAGGCGTCACGCCGATGTGCCGTCCCACGTAGCCCGTGTCCAACACCTGGTTCGCCGTTTCAATGGTGAGTTTTCCTCCCTCGCCCATGGCGTCGCGGGCGTTCACCACCAGGTTCATGATCACCTGGTCAAGGTGATTGGGATCCGCCTTGACCCGTCCCAGCCCCGCCTCGAGGTGCGTCGCAATCTCGATATCCTCCCCGATCACCCTGCGCAGCAGCTTCATCGAATGGGTCACCACTTCGTTTAGATCGAGCAGCCGCGGCTGGCTGATCTGCCGCCTGCTGAAGGCCAGCAGTTGGGCCGTCAATGCCGCGGCCCGTTCCGCGGCGCCTTGCACCTCGACCGCGTAGTCCAGCAGATTGGGCCGGTCTCGTGCCTCGCCGATCAGCATCTCGGTGTAACCCACAATTACCGTGAGCAGGTTGTTGAAGTCGTGCGCTACGCCGCCTGCCAGCCGCCCCACGGCCTCCAGCTTTTGCGACTGCCGGAACTGCTCTTCGAGAACCTTGCGCTCCGTGAGATCGCTGTCGATCGCGATGGTGCCGCGGATGGACCCGGCCGCGTCTCGCAACGGCGCCGTCCAGATGACCACCTCGATGCGCGAACCGTCTTTCTTGATCCGCGCCCGTTCCACCGCGCTCAGCGCTTCTCCCTTGCGAAACCGCTCCAGCCAATCCCCGTACTCTTCCCGCAGATCGGGCGGAATGATGGGCAGCGGCCGCCCGATCACTTCATCTTGGGCAAATCCGAAAATCCGTTCGGCAGTCGGATTCCAGAAGCTCACCTCCCCTTCCAGATCGATCGCCCAGATGGCCAGTGGTGAGGATTGAATCACCGCCTGGTTCAGTTCCGTGGCCCGCCGCAGCTCCTCGTTTGCCGCGCTGAGTTCGGCGGTGCGCCGTTCCACGCGCGCTTCCAGCTCGCTGTGCGCCGCCCTGAGTTGCTCCCGTTGCGCGCCCAGCAGTTGCGAAGTTTCTTTCAGCGTGCGCTCCAGCCGCGCGATCTCGTCGCGCCCCGTCACTTCTCCGACGATCGGCAGCCCTTGTGCCACGCGGCGGGCGTCTTCCTCCAGGTGCTGGACGCGGCGGACGATCCGCGTGGTGAACAGGATCGCCGCCACCAGGGCGCCCAGCAGCCCCAGCAGGCCGCCCGCGAAAATGGCCACCTCCAGCCTCTGTTGCGCCTTCTGCTCCTGCCCGGCGCGCTCCACCAGAAGCCGCTCCTCTTCGACCCCCATGTTGGCCAGGATGCGGCGCAACTCGTTCATCTGGGCCCCGCTCCGCCCCAGCTCGTTGAAAGCGTCGGCCGCGCGGTTGGCGGCCGCATCCTGGCGCAGCGCCTCCATCGAATCGAGTGTCTGCGATACCACCGCCCGCACCTGGGCGATCTGCTCGACCTGCGCCGGGTTGTCGCTGACCAGGTGGTTCAGCGAGTCCAGCGTCTCGGGAAGTTCCTTGCGGGCCAGCCAGTATGGTTCCAGAAATGCCGCCTGGTGCGTCAGCAGATAGCCGCGGGCGCTGCTCTCCATGTTGACCGCGCGCAGCAGCATCCTTCGTATCTCGGCGTGAACCTGGTAGGTATGCTCCACCCACCCGACCGCCCGGCGCGATTGCCGTTGAAACTGGTAGAAAACGGCCATCGCCGCCAGCAGGGCGCACACCGGTATCGCCACCACCAGCATCCCCTGTGAACCCAGCGGCAGCCGTGCGAACGATCGAGCGATACGATCGCGGGCCATTGTCAGTGTCTAGGATATTGTACAAATTTCCGGCGCGGATTCAAGTAGCCCGTCGCACGTAATGCCGCCGATCCGCACGTCCACGATGAAATTCGGCTTACGGACTGACGCCAGCTCCACTTTCAGATAATTGCCCGTGAGGGCCGCACCCGGCTCGTGCAGCGTCACGGCCGAGAGCGTCCGGCCCACCATGCTTTCGCGGAACTCCCGGTTTCTCCGCGCGGCCAGCTCGCGCAAGATGCGGTTGCGCTCCTTGCGCACCAGCATGGGCACCGCGTGCGGATCGTCGGCGGCCGGAGTGCCCGGCCGTTCCGAATACGTGAACACGTGCAAATAAGTGAAGGGGAGGTTCTCGATAAATCGCCGATTCTCCTCGAAATCGCCGTCGGTTTCGCCGGGGAACCCCGCCATCACGTCGGCCCCGATGGCGGCATCCGGCATCAGCCCCCGCGCCTTCTCGATCCGGTCCGCGTAGTGCCGCGGGCGGTACTTGCGCCGCATGAGCCGCAGGATCCGGTCCGACCCGCTCTGCAGCGGCGAGTGAACGTGCCGGGCGATGCGCGGCGATTCGGCCATCAGCCCCAGCAGGTCGTCGGAGAAATCCATGGGCTCCACCGAGCTCAGCCGCAGCCGCTCCACATCCGTTTCCGCCAGCAGCAGGCGGATGAGGCCGGCCAGCCGCATCGTCCCGCCGGGCTCGCGGCCCCAACGCCCCAGGTTGATGCCGCTGAGCACGATCTCGCGGTACCGCCGTGCCAGTCCGCGCACCTGTTCCACCACCTGCCGCGCCTCCGCGCTGCGGCTGCGTCCGCGCACGAAGGGAATGATGCAGAACGAGCAGCGGTTGTTGCACCCGTCCTGGATTTTCAAGTTGGGCCGCGTGCGGTCGCCGGCCGCGTCCTCGACCGGCGCCGAAAGGAAATCCCGCTGCGCGAAGATATCGCCCACGTGGATGTTGCCGTGGTACGGCGCGCTCTCTCCTCCGATCGTGACCAGCTCGGCGATCTGTGTCTTGTGCGAATTGCCCACCACCCATTCGACTCCGGGCATGGACGCCAGCTCTTCCGGCGCGCGCTGCGCATAGCAGCCCGTGACCAGGATCCGCGCCCCGGGGTTTTCGCGATGCACGCGGCGGATGGTGTGCCGGACGTCTTCATCCGCCGAAGACGTGACGGTGCACGAGTTCAGAATGACCAGGTCGGCGGCCGCGCGCTCCCCGGCCGCTTCCAGTCCCTTCCCGGCGAGCAGCGATTCGAGGGCCGCCCCGTCGGCCTGTGTGGCCCTGCATCCGAAATTCTGAACGAAGTACTTTCCCACGTTTTGAAGGAGTGATCCGCCCTCGCCCTCCAACGGCCGGCCGGCGTTCTCACGTAGTCCGAGTATGCCACAACTCCCCCGCCCTGCACCTTTCGCGGAAACGGCTGGCCTCCCTGGCCAACCGGCATCCCACGCCTCCCCGATGTCTCCAGGCTTCGATGGGTACAAATCCGGACGGCGGCGACATGGTCAAGTGGCTCGGCCCGCTCATTTCGGGAAGGCGTGTCACGGGAGGAATCCCTGACGAGTCGAGCAGACCGCGAGAGAGATGATCGTTTTGGAACTGTACCGGCGAAGCCTTATTTCCAGCGGCAAGGCAGCCGCACTCTTGGGCGTTCCCCGCCTCGACTTCATCCAGCGCGCGTCGGAATGGGATTCCATACCTTCGGTTCACGGAAGAAGCGTGGCCGGCCGAGATCGCCGAGAGCAAGCGAGCCTGAGTGGCAGTTGTCTCCAACTCGAGCCCGCTGATCGCGCTCACTCAGATTGGCCGGCTCGAACTACTCCACCAGCTTCACCCCCAGTGGGTTTGGAATTGCGTGCTCAGCGGCTCATACTCGATGAACAGCCCGCCCGGCGGCTCGCGGCGTCCCTCGGTCTCCGAGTGATTGGAACTGTCGGGCTGCTTTTGGCGGACAAGGATACAAGGATAAAGGTCTCCTGACCAAGATCAAGCCGGAATTGGATCGGTTGCTTCTTCATGGATCAGGAACTCTACGATAGGGCCATCAACCAAGCCGAAGAGTAACTCGGCATGCGGGCGGCTGCGAAAGGTGGTCGGGTGCGGAACGACGCCGATTAACCCCTTGAACTCCGGCCAGACAACTGCCTGAAAACAAGCCAGTTCGTCTCACTCCAGCCGCCGTCCGTACTTTTGCCGTCTCTTCAGTCACAAAGGTTTGAAAAAAGTTTGTGCTCATTCTAAGGTACTTGCCCGTCCCCATCGACAGATCCCGCTTCGCTCGATGCTACGTTGTAATCGAGGATCGGTTTTGCGGCCCGGGGCAACCCGGGGCCGTAAATCGTTCTTTCTTCCTGGCCAGGAAGCGTTGCTTATTTTGTGGTGCTGGACTCCCCGTAAGGGCCCTAAGAAAGCTCGAACGGCTGAAGGTCGGCGGGGAGACGTTGGGATCGCGGTCCCAAATTACTCGGATGCGATGGGAAGCATCGGGTCACCTGAGAGTCAGTCGTCGAATCGAAGGTAAGACGCCCAATAGCGTGCTGATCCCTTTGAAGATGCGGCTCAAATCACTGGCGGCCGGACGACGCACGGCGCGGTACCTTTCGGGTTCCGCCCGGTCCGATGTTGGGGCAAGCCCCGGCCGCCGCAACGAAATTCTCATGCGCCGCCGGGATACGTGTACCTTGCTGCGATATCGGAATTGGCTTTGCTCGTTCATTTTCCTGCCGCGTCGGCCTCCGGTGACTGGAGTCACTGACCTCTCGCCGCCCCTCCGCCACAATGGATTCGAGAGGTCACCCCGTGCATCCAACTGAAGTGCTCAGCCAGGAACACCGCAGGATTGAACAGATGATGGACGCGCTCGAAGAGCAGGTCCGGAAAACCGAGGCGGGCGAACCGTTCCCGCGCCGGTTCTTCGATAACGCCCTCGACTTCTTCCGCAATTTCGCCGACGGTTGCCATCACGCCAAGGAAGAGAACCTGCTGTTCCCGCGCATGCAAGAGCGGGGCGTGCCGTCCGCCGGAGGCCCCATCGGCGTCATGCTGGCGGAGCACGACCAGGGCCGCGCCTACCTGAAAGCCGTCCGCGAAAACCTCGACGCCGCCGAACAAGGCTCGCCCGAAGCGCGCCGCCTGGTGGCCGGCAACGCGCTCGGCTATGTCTCCCTGCTGCGGCAGCACATCATGAAGGAAGACAACATTCTGTTCCGCATGGCCCGCATGGTGCTCCAGCCCGACGACGTGGCTGAACTCTCCCGCGAATTCGCCGCGGTCGAGGTTCCCGCGCGGTTCCAGTAGCACCGCCGAGCGAGGAAATCCTACGCCGCCGGCGCTGCGGCCATAATCTCTTCCTTCACTTCAGAAAATTTCTCGAAGTTCCTGTTAAACCTGCCACTAAGATCGCGCGCCGCCCCGTCGTAGGCATGCTTGTCCGCCCACATGCCGCGAGCGTCCAGGAAGCTTGCCGGCACATCCGGGCAGCACTTCGGCACCGCCACCTTGAATACCGGATGCGGCTCCACCGCGACGTCCTTCAGCGCGCCCGAAAGCGCCGCATTCAGCATGGCGCGGGTGTAGGGCAGCTTCATGCGGTTCCCTACCCCGAACGCGCCGCCGACCCACCCCGTGTTCACCAGCCAGCATTGCGCCTGGTGGCGGCGCAGTTTCTCGCCCAGCAGCGACGCGTACGTCCCCGCCGGTCGCGGCAGGAACGGCGCGCCGAAACAGGCGCTGAAGGTGGCCTCGGGCTCTTTGCCCAACCCGCGCTCGGTGCCCGCCACCTTGGCCGTGTAGCCGCTCAGGAAGTGATACATGGCCTGCTCCGGCGTCAGCTTGGAAATCGGCGGCAGCACGCCGAAAGCGTCGGCGGTCAGAAAGATGACGTGGTTCGGATGGCCCGCCACGCTGGGGATCACGGCGTTGTCGATGAAATCCAGCGGATAAGCCGCGCGCGTGTTTTCCGTGATGGCCTCGGAATTGAAATCCAGCAGCCGCGTTTCCGCATCCATGGCCACGTTCTCCAGCACCGTCCCGAACCGGATGGCGTTCCAGATCTGCGGCTCCTGCTCCTGGGAAAGCCGGATGCACTTGGCGTAGCAGCCGCCTTCGAAATTGAAGACGCCGTTGTCGCTCCAGCCGTGCTCGTCGTCGCCGATCAGCCGCCGCCGCGGGTCCGCCGAAAGGGTGGTCTTGCCTGTCCCCGAAAGCCCGAAGAACAGCGCCACATCCCCCGCGTCCCCCAGGTTCGCCGAGCAGTGCATCGGAAACACCCCGCGCCCCGGCAGCAGGTAGTTCAGTATGGTGAACGCCGATTTCTTCATCTCCCCCGCGTAGCTGGTCCCGCAGATCAGCACCACCCGCTTCTTGAAGTTCAGCACGATGCAGGTCTCCGAATTGGTGCCGTCCTCGGCCGGGTTGGCCTGGAATTCGGGGGCGAACAAGATGGTGAACCGGGGTTCGCGGTCGGCGCTTTCAGTGGCGTCGGGCCGGATGAAAAGCTGGCGCGCAAACAGGCTGTGCCACGCCAGCTGGCTCACCACTCGGATGGGCAGAGCGTACTCCTGTTCGGCGCCCACCAGGCAGTCCTGCACGTACACGTCGTGCCCTTGCCAGAACCTCAGCATCTTGGCGTGCAGGCGGTCGAAGTGCGCCTCGGAAAGCGGCTGGTTCACCGCGCCCCACTGCACCGTGCGGTCGGTGATCTCGTCGCGCACCACGAATTTGTCTCTGGGCGAGCGCCCGGTGAACTGGCCGGTGCGCACCACCAGCGATCCGTCGCCGGCCAGGCTCGCCTCGCGGCGCTGGATGGCGTGCTCCACAAGCTGCGCCGCGCCCAGGTTCCAGTAAGCTGTGTTGATGTTCCGAATTCCGTGCTGTTCGAGCCCGTGGCGGCCCTGCTTTAATTCCGTCGGCATTTGTTCCCCAAGAGAAAGTAGGATAGGCGGACCGATCGGCACCCTCCGGTCCGGATCGTATCGTAATATGGTCTCATGAAAAGGCTTCTGGGTGTTTGCGCGGTGGCTCTCCCGATCTTCTGCCACGCGCTCGACGCTCAGGTCATCGAGTTCGAATCGAACGGTCTGAAGTATCAGACGCTCACCCGGTCCGGCGTGACCGTCATGTTCGCCCAGATGCCCGGTCACCTCCGCGAGTTCGCCATCATCCAGGTCGCCGTTTCCAACGGTTCCAAGGGGCCGTACGTCATTCGCCCCGAGGATTTCAGCTACGTGCGTAATGACGGTATGGAGGTGAAGGCCACGCCCGCACGCGCCGTGGTTGACATGCTGCGCCAGAAAGGCAGCGGCAGCGACGTGATCAAGCTGGTGACGTCCTACGAGGCAGCGATTTACGGCAACCAGCACTTGCAGTCGACCAACGGTTACGAGCAGCGCCGCCAGGCCGCCATCGCCGCCGGCGGCAGCAGGATCCGCGCGGCGGCCACCGCCAGCGCCTTGGCCCTGGTGCAGACCAAGCTCGTCCCCGGCGACTCCACCGATGGCGCCGTCTTCTTCGGCACCGAGGGCAAGCCGCTCGGTCCCGGCCATGTGCTGGTCCGCACCAACACCGATACGTTCGAATTCCTGAACTCGACTCCGTGACAGGCGACCGCGTCAGCGCGGCTCGGGAATGCCTTCCAGCAGTTCGTCCAACGTGTACGGGCACTTCTCCGGGATCTCGGAGTGGCGGGCGCGCGGGAGGTTCGTCTCCAGGATCGCCGTCTTTACGGCGATAAGCCAGGCGCGCTCGAGCTTTTCTTCGAGATAGCGGCGGAGGCTCGGAGAGTCTTCCAGCTTGAAAACGATTTCGATCTGGGCGTTGGCGATTGACGTACGCCAGCTCGCTCCGCTGCGTTCCGGCTGGATGCGCTCCTTCACCAGGTGCATCAGCATGCGGGCGACCTGCGACAGCACAGCCGAACGTTCGCTTTTTCCCAAGTCCTCGATCTCCTCCACCAGGTGTTCCATGTCCACCTCGCCGGTCCGCCCGGAGCGCAGCAGCTCGGCCGTGTGGGCAGTCCACTCCACGAAGTCGGTATCGTATAGAGTTTTGGTCCTCGTGCCCATGGGACCATTGTAGCCCGCGCTACTGCAGCGGATAGCCGTGGAGCAGCTTGAACGTGCGTCTCCAGCGCGTCTTGGTGGGGAAGTGGATGATCACGTCGATGATGTGGTCGATCCCGATATTGGGGTTCGTCAGGTCCTGCGTGGGCGCTTCGAACGACCAGTAGATGATCAGCGGCGTGCCCTTGATGTTCTCCCGCGGCACGAAGCCCCAATAGCGGCTGTCGAGCGAATCGTCGCGGTTGTCCCCCATCGCGAAGATGTACCCGGCCGGCACCACCAGCTCGCCGTTCTCCACGTGGTTCTGCAGCATGTCCACCGCGCTCGGCGGAAGCGACGAGTTGGGCGCCTGCGGGAAGTTGTCGCGGTAGGTGTCCTGGTACGACGTGATGTGCTTGACGTACGGCTCGTCCACCAGGTGCCCGTTCAGCATGAGCTGCTTGTTCACCAGCCGGATGTGATCTCCCGGCACGCCGATGGCCCGCTTCACGTAGTCTTCCTTGATGTTCAGGGGAAACCAGAAAACAATGATGTCGCCGCGCCGCACGTCGCGATACGGCAGCAGGTGCTTGGACACCGGCCCGAACGGCGCGAACGTCAGCTTGTCCACCAGTACGTGGTCGCCGATCAGCAGCGAATCCTCCATCGACGCGCTGGGTATCACGAACGCCTGCACCAGCGTGGTGGTGGCGAACAGAAGCAGGACGATCGTCACGGTCCACTCGGCGATAAAGCCGCGGTGCACCTCGTGGGAAATCTCCATGAATCGGCTCCACGGGCCGGGCGGCGCAGTCTGTTCCTTGGTCTCCACAGCAGCTATTGTATCGGATGAGACGATCAGCCGCGTGGGATTGCGCCTCGTCTGATACAATCGCATACCAGAGGGGGGTTTGCTTGTCACGAGCCACTCAGGAATTACCCCGTACCCTAGGCGCGCTTCGTCAAAGTTCCTTTTCCGAAGCCAAACTTGCCAACCGGTCCGTCAAAGACGAACTTCGCAACAACCTGATCTGCAAAATCCAGCGCGGGGAGCCGCTGTTCCCCGGCATCCTCGGATACGAGGACACGGTCGTCCCACAAGTCGTCAACGCCATTCTGTCCCGGCATCATTTCATCCTGCTGGGGCTGCGCGGCCAGGCCAAGACGCGGCTCATCCGCCTGCTCACCACGCTGTTGGATGAGAACACGCCGTACCTGGACGGCTGCGAGATCCACGACAATCCCTATCGCCCCATCTGCCGCCGCTGCCGCCTCCTGGTCGCCGAATCGGCCGACGAGGCGCCCATCGCGTGGCTGCACCGCGACCAGCGCTACGTCGAGAAACTGGCCACGCCCGACGTGACCATCGCCGACATGATCGGCGATATCGACCCCATCAAGGCCGCCCGCCGCGGCCACGACATCTCCGACGAGCTGACCGTCCACTACGGGCTGCTCCCGCGCGCCAACCGCGGCATCTTCGCCATCAACGAGCTGCCCGATCTTGCCGGCAAGATTCAGGTCGGACTGTTCAACATCATGCAGGAGGGCGACGTGCAGATCAAAGGCTACCCCGTGCGCCTGCCGCTCGACCTCGCCCTGGTGTTCACCGCCAACCCCGAAGACTACACCGCGCGCGGCAAGATCATCACGCCGCTCAAGGACCGCATCGGCAGTGAGATCCGCACCCATTACCCCGCCGCGCTCGAGCAGGGAATCGCCATCACCGAGCAGGAGGCCTGGCTCGACCGCCCGTCGCCCATCCAGGTGCGGGTGCCCGATTACATCAAGGAAGTGGCCGAGATGCTGGCCTTCCTGGCGCGCGAAGACAAGCGCATCGACAAGCGCTCCGGCGTCTCCCAGCGGCTGCCCATCTCGGCGCTCGAAAACGTCGTGTCCAACGCCGAACGGCGCGCGCTGAAGGCCAAGGAAGCGGTGGCCGTCCCGCGCATCCTCGACCTGTACTCGGCCCTGCCCGCCATCACCGGCAAGCTGGAGCTGGAGTACGAAGGCGAGCTGAAGGGCGGCGACACCGTGGCCCGCGAGCTGATCCGCACCGCCGTCGGCAAGATCTACGACCGCTATTTCGAGGGCGCCAACGTCGCCCAGATCATCCAGTGGTTCGACCTGGGCGGTTCGCTGAAACTGGATGAGAACGCCGACTCCTCCACTATGCTGAAGCAGCTCGCCGGCATTCAGGGGCTGATGGAGAAGACCAAGGCGCTGGGCTTGACCGCCAACGAACCGGACGCGGTCCGTGCGTCGGCCGCCGAGTTCGTCCTCGAGGGCCTGTACGCGCATCGCCGCATCAGCCGCAACGAGGAGAGGGGTTTCGCGGCCGAGGAAAAACGGCGCGAGCCGAGGGAAGAGGGCCGTCCGGAAAAACCGAACTTCCGGCGGCAGTATAACTGAAGGCCACCATGAAATGGATCCGCTATTCCCGCTACACCGGCGAAGACATGGGGATCGGCGCCGAGGAACTGCTCCAGGCGTTGTCCGATTTCCTGCTCGAAAGCGGCTTCAACACGCAGTACACGCCCTTCAGCGAGTGGGATCAGCACACTCTCGAGGACCTGAAGCGCGCCATCCAGCAGGCCCTGGAGCAAGGTAAGCTCTTCGACGACGAATCCCTCAAGGAGATGATGGAGCGCCTTCAGAACCTCTCGCCCGAGCAGATGGACAAGCTCCTCGAAAACCTGGTGCAGAAAATGGTCGACGAAGGCCAGATCACCATCCCGGAGCCCCAGGAACAGCAGTCCTCCGCCCCGGGCGCCGGCCAGGGCAAGGACAGCAAGGTGCGGTTTGAAGTCACCGACAAGTCGCTGGACTTTCTCGGATTCAAGACCCTCAAAGACCTGCTGGGTTCGCTGGGCAAGTCGAGTTTCGGCCGCCACGACACGCGAGACCTGGCCACCGGCATCGAAGCTTCCGGCTCCTCCAAACAGTACGAGTTCGGCGACACCCTGAACCTGGACGTCAGCGAAACGCTCTTCTCCGCGATCCGCCGCGAAGGGGCCCGCGTGCCCCTCGACCTGGACTACTCCGACCTGCACGTCCACCAGTGCGAGTACCAAAGCTCCTGCGCCACGGTCCTCATGCTGGATTGCAGCCATAGCATGATCCTCTACGGCGAGGACCGTTTCACCCCCGCCAAGAAAGTCGCCCTGGCGCTGGCGCACCTCATCCGCACCCAGTATCCCGGCGACAGCCTGCGCTGCGTGCTGTTCCACGACGGCGCCGAAGAGCTGGCCCTGAGCCAGTTGGCGCGCGTGCAGGTGGGCCCCTACTACACCAACACCCGCGACGGCCTGATCCTGGCGCAGAAACTGCTCAACCAGGAGCGCAAAGACATGCGCCAGATCATCATGATCACTGACGGCAAGCCGAGCTGCCTCACGCTCGAAGACGGCCGCATGTACAAGAACGCCTTCGGCCTCGACCCCCTGGTGATCAGCCGGACCCTGGAAGAAGTGAACCGCTGCAAGAAGCAGGGCATCCTGATCAACACCTTCATGCTGGCTACCGACTACGGCCTGGTAAACTTCGTCCAGAAGGTCACGGAGATCTGCCGCGGCAAAGCCTACTTCACCACTCCCTACACACTTGGGCAATACTTGTTAATGGATTACATGAATCGCAAAACCCGCACCATTCACTGAAGGCCGATTTGACACCCAAAACCGCTTACCTCTTCCCTGGACAGGGCTCACAAGCCACAGGCATGGGCAAAGCTCTCGCGGACACCTGCGCCGCCGCGCGCCGCGTGTTCCAGGAGGCCGACGACGCCCTCGGCTTCTCCATCTCCCGCCTGTGCTTCGATGGCCCGGAAGACCAGCTCAAGCTGACCGAGAACACGCAGCCCGCACTGCTCACCGTCTCCGTGGCGGCGTTCGCGGTTCTGCGGGAGCAGGATCTCGGCGCCCCCGACTACGTGGCCGGCCATAGCCTGGGCGAGTACTCCGCCCTGGTGGCCGCGGGCAGCCTGACCTTCGCCGATGCCGTGCGCCTGGTGCGCCAGCGCGGCCGCTATATGCAGGAGGCCGTTCCTCCCGGTGTGGGCGCCATGGCCGCGCTCCTGAAGCTGCCCGAAGGCAAACTGGAATCCGTGCTGGAACGGGCGGCGCAGGGAGAAGTGGTCAGCGCCGCCAACCTCAATTCGCCCGACCAGATCGTGATTGCCGGAGCCACAGGAGCGGTAAACCGCGCCATCGACCTGGCCAAGGCCGCCGGAGCGCGCCGCGCCGTGCTCCTTCCGGTCAGCGCGCCTTTCCATTGCGCCCTGATGACCCCGGCCCAGCAGCGTCTGCGCGCCGATCTGGACGCCACTACCTTCCGCGACCTTGCCTTCCCGCTGGTCAACAACTGGCAGGCCCGCGAGGTGCGCACCGGCGCGGAGGCGCGCGAGGGCCTCTACCAGCAGGTGCCCAATCCGGTGAGGTGGGTGGATACCATCCGGTATCTGGCGGCGCAGGGCGTGGGCCGATTCGTGGAAGTGGGAGCCGGAAGCGTGCTGACCGGCCTGCTGCGCAGTATCGACCCGGCACTTTCGGGCGCGAAGTTCGGTGAGCCGGCCGATTTGGGAAGCTGTGACAACCGGCAGCGGATTTCGGCCTCTCGCTGAGATTCTGGTGTGGGATTCCGCCCAGAATTCCGCCCAGAATTGAGGATGCCGCCTATTTTTGTTAACCTGCGCATGAAGGAGCGTGACGCTTTGGAGGAAACGCCGGATGTCATCCGGTGCCCGAATTGTGGCACCCGCGACGTTCGCCATTCGCATTCCCGCGGTGTTCTGGACGCTATCTACGCGGCATTCCACCGCCATCCGATGCGGTGCCGGCAGTGCCAGAAGCGCTTCTATCTTTTCTATCTTAACGACCCGCCGGACGAGACGCCGTTTCGGGACGCCGATCCGGAATCCAAAACCGATTAGATCAGACCCGCCGCACCCGCACTCCGGCCTCGGCGAACAACACTTCCACCATTCCGAAATGCTCGTTGTATTGATCGCTGGAGTACTGCGCCATCCGCTCGGCCGAGACCACCGCTTCGGTGATTCCGGCCTGTACGATGGCGCGCGCGCAGTCCATGCACGGCATGATCTCCACGAAGATCGTGCAGCCCTCGGTGGCCGTTCCGGCCCGCGCCGCATTGCAGATGGCGTTGCGCTCGGCGTGCTCGATCCACAGGTACTTGGTGGGTCGAACCAGCCGTTCCGGCAGGTTGTCGCGGATGCCACGCGGAAACGAGTTGTAACCGGTCGAGCGGATTTCGTGGTTCGGTCCCACGATGACGCAGCCGATCTGCGTGTTCGGATCCTTGCTGCGGGCCGCCACGACCTTGCAGATGTCCAGGTAATACTGATCCCAACCAGGAATGTCTCGCATAGAGGCTCGATGGCCATTCTATACTGAGCGGCACGCTGCGCAAAGTCTTCTCCGCATTTCTGTGCTTCGGCGCCGGAGCCCTGGCATACGCCGCCGCTCCCGCGGCGCCCACCATCGACCAGTCGCTCGGCATGAAGTCCGTCTCCGGCGCGCAGATCTCTCCGGACGGCCGCTAAGCAGATCTGGATCGCGGTTGCCGCCACCGGCGAGCGCTACCAGCTTACCGCCAGCAAGAAATCCAGCAACAGCCGCGGTGGTCGCCGGACTCCCGCCGCCTGGCCTTCCTGTCCGATCGCGATGGCAAGCGTCAGATCTACCTCATCGCTCCGGCCGGAGGCGAGGCGCAACAGCTCACCAATACTAAGACGACGGCCTCGGCCACATGTACTGGTCGCCCGACGGCGCCTTCATCGCCTTCACCTCCACCGGCCCCGAGGACAAAGCCGCCAAGGACCGAAAGGAGCGTTACGGCGATTTCGACGTGATCGGCGGCGACTACCGCATGAACCACCTCTGGCTGGTCAAGGCGCCCGCCGATCTTCCCGCCAGTCCCAAGCAGCTCCCCAAGCCCGAGGCTCTGACCAAGGGAGACCAGTTCAGCGTTTCGGGACTCCCCTGGTCGCCCGGCGGCAGGGAGATCGCCTTCGCCGCCTCCAGCGGGCCGTTCTTCTACTACACCAACAGCCGCATCGCGGTGGCGCCCGCGGAAGGCGGAACGCCGCGCACGCTGACCGGCGCCTTCGACGAAGATGCCAGCCTGATCGATTGGGGGCCCGACGGCATTTACTTTGCCGCATTCCAGAAAACCGGGGCGCACATTTTCCGGCTGAACCCTTCGACCGGCGCGATCCGCCGGATCAGCGGCCCCGACCAGTTCTATCTTCCCGATGCTTCCTTCACCACGGACCATCGCACGCTGGCCGGCGTCGGCGCGGCGCCCGGCCATTTCGCGGAAGTGCTCATCACCGCCGCCGGCGAAATTCGCGCCGCGGTACCTCTCGGACGTGGCCGGCCAGTGGAAACCGTTTCAACTTTCCACCCGCGAGGTCGTCCAATGGAAATCCACCGACGGAACCCCCATCGAAGGCATCCTCATCAAGCCTGCCGATTACGATCCCGATCGAGCGCTTTGCCGCCAAAGGCGCGCTGATCCTCAAGCCCAACTATCGCGGCAGCGCGGGCTACCCCGAGAAGTTCCGCTCGCTGAACGTCCGCAATCTGGGGGTGGGCGACTATGAGGACGTGATCTCCGGAGTGGACTTCCTGATCGCCAAAGGCATGGTGGACAAGGACCGCGTGGGGTCCGTGGGCTGTATCGGTGGGCGCCGGCATATCGACTGGATGACGTATTACGGGAACACCGACATCCATCCGTTCACCCGCCAGTACCTGAAGGGGACGCCGTGGGACGACGCCGAAATCTATCGCAAGACCTCGCCCATCACCTACGTGAACCGCGTCCGGACGCCCACCCTGATCCAGCACGGCGATCAGGACAAGCGCGTGCCGCCTCTCCTCTACCGCGGCTTCGGCAACCCCATCAACAAGCCCAAGCAGCAGCGGGCGGTGATGGAGCACAACTACGAGTGGTTCAGCAAATACATCTGGGGCGAGGAAGTTCCGGCCCAGCCGCCGGGCTCAGGCGGCAACTACTGAGCGGGTGGCTTGGTTATCTCCAACACGTCGCCCGTCTGGTGGTCCTTGATCTGGAACCGCAGAAAATCGTGGACCGCCTTTACCGCTTCGGTGCTCGGGGAAGTGATGCGAACCCGCCCGCCGCGCGCCGTATCGGCGAACTCATACCGGATGCGATCCGCCAGCCGCTTCATGACGGCCGCGCCGGGTGGGGTTTGATCGTGCACGAACATGGGGATTTCAAAATTCCCCTCCGAGAACATCCGGGCAATGTGTTTCAGGTGCATGCGGATCTGGTCGCGGCTTTCGGTGTCTTGGGCATCGTTGGCCTCGACTTCGATCGCGCCTCCGTCGGTAAACAACCGGAAGTGATGGATCGTCTTTTCGTGGGAGAAGCCCATGGCATGGTCGCCACGGCTGTTGACGCCTGGCTGTTGCCCGAACACCATCGCGGCGAACAATCCGGCGAGTACGGCGGATTTCTTCATACGGTCCTTCCTTTCAGCGTAGGTTGCTTCAGACGGCCAACCGACAGGGTCTCCAGCAGTCTTGCCGGTGTTCCCTCGGGCGTGCGAGAGAGCCGTTCTTCCCAGTCCCCAAGCACCGTTTTCAACTGGTCCCGCATCGCTACGAGATCCGAGATCTGCGCATCGAGCGCAATCACCTTGTCTTCCAACAGCCGCTTGACGTGGCGGCAAGGCGCGCCTCCCGCGTCCCGGACCTTGAAGATCTTCGCCAGTTCCGCCAGCGAAAAGCCCACCGCGAGGGCGCGCCGGATGAGCTTCACCCGGTCTACGGCGGCCGGCGCGTAAAGCCGGTAGTTGCCCGCCGAACGCCGGGGCGCCGGCAGGACCTTCATTCTTTCGTAGTGACGCAGAGTGTCGGTACTGATCCCGGCGACGCGGGCGAGTTCACCGGACCGAAGATGCGGTTCAGGCGCCACCTGTATACCCTACTATGCACCCTGGAACCGGTTCGAGGGTCAAGCCGCCATTTGTAAAATCTCGCGGCCGAGATGGGTTGATTGCAGCGCCAATTGTCAGTCCGGGATTCGAGCCGTGATGCTCGTGCCTTGATTGGGCTTGCTGGCGATTTCGAGGCTGCCTCCGGCGAGCCGGGTGCGTTCTTCGATACTGACCAGCCCCAGCCCATCGGTAGCTTCGGCCCGGCCTGGCTCTATGCCCACACCGTTGTCCGAGACGGTGAGGCTCGACAGCCCGCCGGAGTGGCGGATTTCGACCGCGGCGGCAGCCACCTTGGCGTGCTTCGCGACATTCTGCAGCGCCTCCTGGGCAATTCGATAAAGGCACAGGGCGGCAGCGGACGGCACACGGTCAAATTCGCCGTCGACGGTGAGCGACACTTGTACACCGGTCAACCCTCCGAACTCGTCACAGTACGACTGTAGAGCTGCCGCGAGTCCGGAATACTGGAGAATCGCGGGATGGAGTTCGTGCGATATGCGGCGCACCGTTTCCGCGGCGAGGACCAGCTTCTGGTGAATGCGGTCGCCCTGCGCTCGTGCATCGGCTTGCTCCTCCGGCATGTGTCGCTTGAGATTGCCCATGGCAATGCTCAAGGCGGCGATCTGCTGGCTGAGATCGTCGTGCAGCTCCCGGGCGATGCGAGCCCGCTCGGCCTCCTGCGCATTCATCAGGCGCCCGCTTAACGCCTTGATTTTCCGCTCTGCTTCCCGCGACTGGAACACGCTTCTCTTGAGATTGCGGGCCATCAGCCCTGCCGCGACACCCGTGATGAGGAGGATGTTGACCATGTTAGCGACCCTGTGGTACGAGGTGCCCGCGGCGCCGGTCGCAGCAAGGATCAACCCCGTCGACAGAACGGACACGACCACCAGACCCGCAAAGACGATGTAGCAGCGCCAATTCAGCAGGACTGCGGCAGTAACCAGGATCAGCGGGAACAGCAGCAGCTCTTCGTCGCTGAATCCCGCGCCAAAATGGGAAATCAAAAACAACCCGCAGGCCAGCTCGCTAAGACAGACGATCCTCGTCGCCCATTCCACTTCTCCCCGGCGATTGAGCCAAAAAGCGGCGGCCAGGCACAACTCCTCGGCGCCGTACGTGCGGGCGGTGCCAATCCAGCGATGCGCCCAGGCCTGAACGAGCGAAAAAGCGGCCATCGCCATCAGGCCGAGCAAAAGGAAAAAGAGCGTTTTACTGGCGCGCGCCGTCTCTTCGGCGGCTAATGCGGGAGGTGACGCCCAGGCCCCCAACTTTACAAGGGAGTCAGTGAGAATGGCCGTCCCCCGCCATCGCCGCGCTGGAGCCTCTACTGGATTGCGTAGTTCCATGTCTCTATCAACGTTGCCGATCGGAGTCAGGGGACTTCGAGTTTTGGGCATGCGTGACCGCCCAGCGGTCGTGAATACTATAACGCCCCTCACAGTCAAGCGGCGAGACCAAACGTGGCTCCGGGCGGCATCGCCGCCCCGGCGCGGGCGGTCACCTTCTGAGGACCCGCATGGGATCGATACGGGTGGCGCGGAAAGCCGGCAACCACGTCGCCAGCAGCGCTACCGCGGAGAGGAACAGCACGCCTGACAGAAAAGTCGCGGGATCCGACGCGTTCACCCGGCTGCTGGCCGCGGTGGGAATCTACGGCGTGCTGTCGTATGCGGTGACCCAGCGCACGCGCGAGATCGGCATCCGCATGTCGCTGGGCGCCAGCCGGGGCCGCGTGCTGGCGGACGTCATGCGCGAGGGCATGCGGCTGGCGCTGGTGGGCTTCGCGGCGGGCATAGCCGGCGCGTTCGCCTGCGGCCGCTTGCTGGCCACCCTGCTGTACGAGGTCAAGCCTGGCGACCCGGTGATCCTCGCAGCGACCGCCGGCCTGCTGGCCGTGGTGGCGCTGGTGGCCTGCTACCTGCCGGCACGCCGGGCAGCGGGGCTGGAGCCGGCGAACGCGCTGCGGCACGAGTGATGCGCGGCGCTCGGCCGCGAACACTCGACTAGAATCAAAGTTGGTCCTCGTTCAAAACGTCTCCAAGCTCTACCGGTTGTATCGGCGGCCGTCGGACCGGCTGCGCGAGCTGCTGCCAGGCAGCCGCAAGCGGCATACGGACTTCTGGGCGCTGCGCGACATCGGTTTCACGCTGGAGAAGGGCGAGACGCTGGGCCTGGTGGGTCCCAACGGCTGCGGCAAGAGCACGCTGCTGCAGATCGTGGCCGGCATTTTGCAGCCCACCTCGGGGCGCGTGGTGACGCGCGGGCGCATCGCGGCGCTGCTCGAGTTGGGCGCCGGCTTCAACCCGGAATTCAGCGGGCGCGAGAACGTGTATCTCAACGGCGAGATCATGGGCCTCGGCCGCGCTCAGATCGACAAGGCCATGCCGTCCATCGAAGCCTTCGCCGAGATCGGCGAGTTCATCGAGCGGCCGGTGAAGGAATACTCGAGCGGCATGTACGTGCGGCTGGCGTTTTCCACCGCCATCCACGTGGACCCCGAGATCCTGATCGTGGATGAAGCCCTGGCGGTGGGCGACGCGGTGTTCGCCAATCGCTGCGTGCGCAAGTTTCAGGAGCTGCGCGAGCGCAAGATCACGGTGCTGTTCGTCTCGCACGACCTGGGCCTGGTGAAGCAGCTTTCCGACCGCGCGATCCTGCTGCTGCACGGCCGCATCGAGGCGGAGGGCGCGCCCAAGGATGTGATCAACCGGTATATCGGGCTGGTGCTGGCCAGGCAGGATTCGAAGAGCAAGAAGGAAGATCGGGTACGCTCCAGCTTCCGCCACGGGGATGGGACCAGCGAGATTCTGAGCGTCGAGATGCTGAACGCGCGCGGCGAGCCGGCGGAGTCGGTGGAGAGCGGCGAGGAAGTGACCGTCAGGGTGCGCTCGCGTTTTCATCGGCCGAAGTCGGACCCGATGGTGGGCATCCTGATCCGCACGCGGATCGGCATGGACGTCTACGGCACCAATACCCGCATCGAGCAGGCTCAACTCGGCGACTTTCAGGCGGGAGACGAGCTGGAGGTGGATTTCCGCATCGAGTGCTGGCTGACTCCGCAGGAGTACACGCTGACGGTGGCGACGCAGAATGCCGACGGTTCGAGCCACGACTGGCTGGACGACGCCGTGGCCTTCGAGGTGGTAGACACGCGCGTGGCCGCGGGCGTGGCGAACTTGAGGGCCAAGGTGGAATGGCGCGTATCACGGTGAAGGTGCATCCGCGGGCGAAGCGGTCGGCCATCAGGGGGCGGCTGGGCGAAGCCTGGAAGCTGGATCTCGCGGCGCCGCCGGTGGAGGGCAAGGCCAACGACGAGTGCGTGCGGTTCTTCGCCGAACTGGCCGGGGTTCCACGCGGGCGGGTGCGGATCGCCATGGGAGCGTCGAGCCGGACGAAAGTGGTGGAAGTCGACGGGGTTGCGCAGGCGGAGTTGGAGGCGCTGCTACACTAAGAGCAGCACTCATGAACATCGATGAACGCCTCGAAAAGCTCGCGGAACGGACGGACGCCATCGCCCAAAGCTTAGAACTGCTGGCCAGCATGCACAACGCCGCCGAAGCCCGCATCGCCCGGCTGGAGGCGGCTACCGCGGAACTAACGCGAACCTCGGCCGTCTTGAACAGCGAGATGACGCAATTGACCGGCGACGTGGCGCGATTAGCTGGAGAAGTGTCCCAGGTGAACAGCGACGTGTCGCGACTAACCGTCCAGGTATCCCAGGTGACCGTCCAGGTGTCCCAGGTGAACGGCGACGTGGCGCGACTAACCGGCCAGGTGTCTCACTTGACAGGCGCCATGTCCGAGATGGCCGGCGGCATGTCGCGGATGATGGACGCGATGGCACACCTGGCCAACACCACCGCTACTCACCAGCAACGCCTCGACGACATCCAGCAGCGATAACACGCTACCGCCCGCGCCTTCCGCGCGGCGCGCGCACGATCACCTGATAGCTCCCGAACGTGATAGCCGCGTAGTTCGAATCGCCGGAATAAGCTGCCGTGAGGGTGTGCACGCCCACGCCGAGCGGGCCCAGCGGGATGGTGGTCAGCGGTCCGGCCACGGGCGCCATACCGGCCACCGCCGCGCCGTCGTAGATTGCGACGGTGCCGGACGGCGCCGGCAGCGCGAGCGTGGCGTTCGGGTCGGTCTTCAGATTGGCGAGATACGTGGCGTAGGGCACCGCCTTGGTCGGGAACACCTGCACCTGCACGGCCAGGTTGTCGCCGGGGGCGGCGTCGGGCGGCCCGGGAATCAACTCGCCCGCGATGGGAGAGAACATCGAAGCGGGGCACGGGTAGGGCGGATTGGAGGTCTTGACGTTGTCCGTCACGGTGACACCGGCGCCCGTCAGCATCGATGCGAAATTCACGGGATCGGGGCCCAGCGTGTAGCTGACGTACTCCTGGGTGATGTCGGAAGCCTTGATGCCGTCCAACTGCACGTTGTTCAGCGTGATGGTGGTCGCCGCCTGGGCGTCGTGGCCCTCGATGGTCACGGTTCCTTCGGTGGTCGCGTGCACGTTCTGGAGCGTGATGTTCTTGTACTGCGGAATCAGGCTGCCGGTGGCGCCGGCGGTGTAGAAGGGGTCGAAGACGATGGGGCTGCGCACGTTCTGCATGCAGAAGTCGCGGTAGGCGATGTTCTGGACCAGGCCGCCGCGGCTCACGTCGCTCTTGATGCGGATGCCCGCCTGCGAGCTGTCGGCGGAGTCGCCCGCGATGGTGATGTGGTCGAACAGCACGTTGCTTACGCCGGCCAGGGTGTAGCTGCCGATGGACGCGCCGTGCCCGCTTCCGAAGAAGTTGTGGGTGACGGTGATATTGCTCGCGCCCGGGTTGTTGTTGCCGCCCACCGCCACGTTGTCGTCTCCGTCGCTGAGGTACGAGTTGGCGATGGTGACGTTGCTGGAGTAGCCGGGATCGACTCCGTCGCTGTTCCGCGCATCGTAAGGGGTGATGATCTTGATGCCCCACACGGTGACGTTGGTGTCGGTGCCCATGGAAACGTGGAAGAAGGGCGAGTTCATCAGGGTGATCTTGTACAGCGTGAAGTTGTTGGTGTTGCTCACCTGCAACATCCGCGGGTTGTTCTGGTTCAGCGATTGCGCCTGGGCGTTTCGCGCCAGGTCCCACCAACTGACGCCCGACGACGCGCCGTCGACCAGCATGGGCAGATGGCCGCGGCCGTCGATGATGCCGTACCCCATGATGCCCGAGCCATCCGCGCGGCTCACCGTGATGATGGGGACACAGCCGCTGCTCGACGCGGCGATGGTGCCGCAGGCCTGGCTGGAGTTGGCATCGTAGTCGCGCGGATTGCGCGAGGCGAAGACCGTAACGCCCGCGTCGACGATCAGGGTCACTCCCGCGGGAATCTTGATGGGAGCGATGAGGAAAGCGTTGCCGATGCCGTTGGCGGCGAGCTCGACCGCTTCTCCGGAGGGGCACGCGTTCATCGCGTTTTGAATGGCGGCGGTGTCGAACAGGGTCTCACTGGCAGCCGGCAGGCCCGTGGGGCCGGCTTTCAACTGGGCCGCAAGCCTGGTACAGACGGGCGGAAAAACGGGCTCCCGCACCGTGCGGGTGTCCTGAGCCATCAGGGCAATGGGGACCAGGGCCAGGCGCCAGATTAATATTGCGCGAACCACCGGCGCGCCCTCCTACGCCAGGTCGAACTTCTCCTGGTGCAATTGCGAATCGCTCTTGACGATCACGGTCCGCCCCAGAATCTCCTCCAGCTCCTGGAGATAGGAGTTGTGATTGGACTTCAGCACCTTGGCTACATCGGGCGACACGCGCAGCATGACGTCCTTGCCTTCCACCGACCTGGCGATCTTGCTGGCCTCCTGCAGGATTTCGCCCACGATGGTCTGCGCGCTCTTCACATAACCAGCGCCCTCGCAATACGGGCAGGGCGTGCACAAGGTGCGCTCCAGGCTCTGCTTGACGCGCTTCCGCGTGATGGCCACCAGTCCGAAATCGTTGAACTGGAGGATTTTGTAAGGAGCGCGGTCGGCGCGCATGGACTCTTCGAGCGCCTGCATCACCTTCTGGCGATTCTTGCGCTCGTCCATGTCGATGAAGTCCACCACGATGATGCCGCCCAGGTCGCGCAGCCGGATCTGCCGGACGATCTCACGGATGGCGTCGGTGTTGGTCTTGACGATGGTGTCTTCCAGGCGGTTGGACTTGCCCACGAACTTGCCGGTGTTGACGTCGATGGCCACCAGCGCCTCGGTCTGGTTGATTACGATGTAGCCGCCCGACTTGAGCCACACCTTGGGCCGCAGGGCTTTTTCCAGCTCCGAGGTGATGTTGAACTCGTCGAAGATGGGATTCGACCGGGTGTATAGCCTGACACGGTTGACCAGCGCGGGCTGGAAGCGCTGCACGAATCGCAGCACGCTCTCGTAGGCCTCTTCGTTGTCCACCCAGATGCTCTTGAAGGAGGCGGTGAGCTGGTCGCGAAGCACGCGCTCCACCACGTTCAGGTCGTGGTGAATCAGCAGCGGGGCCGGCCGGCGCTCGGCCTTCTGGCGCATGTCGAGCCACAGGTTGTAGAGGAAAAGCATGTCGGCCCGCAGTTCCTCTTCCGTGCGTCCGTCGCCGGCGGTGCGCACGATGTAGCCGCCGGGGATTCCGGTGCGGTTGGATTGCAGCACGCGCTTGAGGCGCGAGCGCTCCTCGTCGCTGGGGATTTTTCGCGAAACGCCGATGTGATCGACGGTCGGCATATACACCAGGAAGCGCCCCGGCAGCGCGATGTGCGAGGTGATGCGGGCGCCCTTCTGGCCGAGCGGCTCCTTGGCGATCTGGACGATGATCTCCTGCCCTTCCTTGAGCAGGTCGTTGATGGACGGCGCCTTCTCGGGACGGCCGGCCGGCGGAGCCGCGGGAGGCGGCGCCACGCGCTGCTCCACCGCGCCGCGCGCGGCGAATTCCTGCGGTCGCGCTTCGGGGGGACCCGGCGGCATGGGGCCTCGCCCCTCGCGGCCCTCGCGCCCCTCGCGACCTTCGCGCCCGTCGCGGCCCCTGCGCCTGGTGCGGCGCGAAACGCGATGGAGGTAACGAGGGTTCTGCTCGCGCAGAGTGGCGGTCAAGCTGGTGGGAATCCGCGCCGGTTCCGGACCCTCTTCTTCAACGATCGGCCGGGCAGTCCCGGCTGCTTCCGCGTTCTCGGCTGCTTCCGGCGGATCGGACTCCGCGGCCGCTGCTTCGGCCGGCAGCGGTTCTTCGACCTCTTCCCCGGAGTCGGCTGCTTCAACCGGCTCCGCGGCATCGTTCGTGACGACTTCAATGTCTTCGGCCGTCTCGGCCGCCGCTACCGTTGGGGCCTCGGGCACCGGCTCTGCGACCGCTTCAGACTCGGAGACCGCGATCACTGCCGCGGCCGCCACCTCTTCCACTACGGCCGCCGCTTCCGGCTGCGGTTGAGCCGGCGCGACCTCCTGGGGCTGTCCTCCGCCCTCTTCCTCGAACGCCGCGGCTTCCGTTTCGCCGCCCTCCACCTCTTCGTCCCCGGGATGCGTGTACTTGGCCAGCGATTCTCCCGGCAGCACGAAGAAATCGTCCGGCACGCGCACGCGCGGTTCGGCGACGGGGGGTTCGACTGCGGTTGCGCTGCTCTCCTGGGCCACGACTTCCGGCTCGGGCCGCGGACCGGGCGAGTAGAACTTCGATTCGGGCAGGCCGCGTCCCCCGCCCTTCTGGCCGCGGTTTCGCCGTCCCCGGCGTCCCCCACGCCGGTCATCGCGGCGATCATCGCGACGGTCGTCGCGGCGCTCCTCGCGCCGGTACTCGGGAGGGGGCGCCGCGGCGATCACCGGGGGCGCAACCACCGGCGCTTCCGTTTCCGCCGGGCTCTCCTGCTCCACCGCCGGGGCAGGCTCCTCCGATTCGGCGGGCGGACCGGGAGGCATCACCACGACAGGAGCGGCCTGGGGCCGATCCAGCTTGAGGACCTTTTCCTCGACGTTGGTCACGATCTTGTCGTACTCTTCGTTGTCTTCGAAGAAGTCCGACACGTAGAGAAACGCGTCGCGATCCAGGCCGATATCGACAAATGCCGATTGCATGCCCGGCAGCACGCGCGTGACTTTACCTTTGTGGATGCTTCCGGCGAGGGAGTATTCGTTCTCGCGCTGATGATAGACTTCGACTACCTGGTCGTCCTCGACAATCGCCACGCGAGTCTCGTGACGGTTCGACGAGATTACCAACTCCTTGGACATCGACACCTCCCGAGGAGCACGGAGAGGTTCTACTGCGGGAAGATGGGCGCCCTGCGTGGCGTTGGCGCCAACCGTGTTGCCACGGGAGCGAAACGCGCTACCGACAAACTCACGCTGGCCGGAGGCGGAACCAAGTGCGTCAAACACCATCCGGCCGGGAACCGCTCTTCTTGCCCGGGGAGAGCGCCTTCGCGCCACCGTCCCGCGGAATCTCTACAGGCTCCCGATAATCCTGTTTGCGAGCGCCTTCGCGCCGCGGTTGTTACGCGCGGCCAGACGCCCGGTTAGTTTACAAATCTTCTGAGGCGGACGTTATTCACCAGCCCCAAGGCCAAGAAACTCGACCAGACACTCGAACCGCCGGCGCTCATGAAGGGAAGCGGGATACCGGTTACCGGCATCTTGCCCGCCACCATCCCCACATTCACCAGGATGTGGAAAAGGAACAGGCCTGCCACCCCCATGCAGATGTACATACCCACGCGGTCAGGCGCCGTCTGCGCATTCTGGACGATGCGCATGATCATTACGAAATACAACGCCAACAACAGAATCACTCCGACGAACCCATGCTCCTCGGCAAACGCCGAGAAGATGAAGTCCTTGTGCGGCACGGGCAAAAAACGCAGTTGGGTCTGGGTTCCCTTGGTGATACCCTTGCCCCATATCCCGCCTGATCCCACTGCAATCTGAGACTGAATCAGTTGGTAGCCAGTGCCCTGCGGATCCCGGTCGGGATCCATGAAACTCACCAAACGCGCCTTCTGGTAATCCTTCAAGAAATGCACGCTCAACGGAAGCACCAGCACGCTCACAACAGCAATGACGGCCACGTACTTCCAGCGCAGTCCCGCTATAAACGCACCCACGATCAAAACAGCGATGTACGTCAGCGACGTTCCCAGATCCGGCTGTTTCAAAACCAGAAGCGTGGGAATCACCACCAGGCCCGACAGAATCGCCATTTCCCGCATTTCCAACTCGTCCGTTTTCACGTAATCCGTCAGGTAGCGGGCTACCAACAATATTATCACCAGCTTGACGAATTCCGATACCTGCAAGTGGAACCCGCCGGCCAGCGGAATCCAGCGCCGGGAGCCGAACGCCGATTCGCCGAACGCATAGGTCACCAGCAGCGAGACCACGCTTCCGGCAAACAGCAGCGGAACATGGTGCAGCAGCGTGTGATAATCGATCGCCAGGGCCAGCCACATCAGCGCCAGCCCGCCGGCTACGTACAGGATCTGTTTCCACCAGGCGCTGTGGAAGCTGGTATCCATGGTGGCGCTGAAAATCTGGAGAACCCCCACCGCGCACACCGCCAGGGTGATGAGCAGGAGCGGCCAATCGATGTCGCGGAAGGAAAGATAGCGTGCCATATCAATCAGGGGGCGGGGCGGGGGCTCTCCGGCTCACAGCCGCGGGCGCCAGCCCGGCCGGTCCCGGCAGCCCCAATCCGCTCATGGCCGTCAGCTTGCGCTGCTCGGCGTCCTTCTCCTGCTGCAAGGTCACCAGCCGGGTCTTCTTATCGAAGTACGCCTTGATGATGTCTCTCACGATGGGGGCGGCGTATTGTCCGTGCGTTCCGTGCTCGAACAACATCACCACCACGATCTCGGGAGCCGAGCGCGGCGCGAACCCCTCGAACCAGGCGTTCTCCTTCAGCTCTTTTTCCTTGCCGCTCGCTTTCATGTAATCGTAGGAGGCCAGCTGCGCCGTCCCCGTTTTGCCGCACACCTCGACGTTCGGCAAACGCGCCCGCCCGCCAGTTCCCCCGCCCTCGTTCACCACGCCCCACATGCCGTCGATGATGTCTCTCACGTCGTCCTGATTCAGCGCCCAGGTGACCGGCTTGTCGGTATTGTCCAGCGATTTCAGCAGGTGGGGGTGATGCCACGTGCCGCCGATCGCCAGGCCGCCGATGGCGCGCGCCAGTTGCAGCGGGGTGACCGTCAGCGCGCCCTGGCCGATGGCCACCGAGGGAGTTTCGCCCGCCCACCACTTGGTGCGCTGCGTGCGCAACTTCCATTCGGGCGAGGGCATGATGCCCGCCGCCTCGTGCGGCAGGTCGACTCCGGTCAGGTGCCCGAAGCCCACCAGGTCGCCGTAGAACGCGAGGTTGTCGATCCCGGCCTTGTTGCCGATGGTATAGAAGTAGCTGTCGCAGGAGTGCACGATGCCGTTGTGCAGCGAGAGCGTGCCGTGGCCCGTCTTGACCCAGCAGTGCTGGTAACGCCCGTAGAGACTGACTCCGCCCGTGCAGTGCACGGTGAAGTTCTTGTCGATGGTGCCCGACTCCAGCGCCGCCAGCGCGGTAAACGGCTTGAACGTCGAACCCGGCGCCTGCTGCGCCTGGATGGCCTTGTTCATCAGCGGGTGGTCGGGATTGTCGAGCAACTCCTTCCAGTCTTTCGGCTTGATGTGCGCCGAGAACTTGTTGAGATCGAACGTCGGCCGGCTGGCCATGGCCAGGATCTCGCCGGTGCGCGGATCGAGCGCCACCACGGCGCCGTTCTTGTGGTCCACGTGCAATTCCTGCACGGCCCCATCCATGGCCAACTCGGCTACCGCCTGCAAGTCCAGGTCGATGGTGAGCTGCAGATCCTTGCCCGCCACGTAGGGCTTGGTGGCCAGGACCTGCCGGATCTGCCCGCGGTTATCCACCACCACCTGCCGCTGGCCGTCCACGCCGGTCAGCCAGTCGTTGTACTCCTTTTCGATGCCGAACTTGCCGACCACCGCGCCTGGTTCGTACTTGGCGAAATCGGGCGAGTCCAGCTCCGCCTCGCTGACTTCACCGGTGTAACCGATCACGTGCGCCAGCATGCCGTTCTGGGGATACAGCCGCCGTTCCGATTGGGTCAACACCAGCTCCGGAAAGAAGTCGTGATGCGAAGCGACGAAAGCCAGGTCGCCGGGCGACAGCTCTTCCTTGATTACGATGGGCACGTACTTGGGCGCCGACTGGACGCGGCGCACGCGGGCGGCCAAGTCGTCGTAATCCAGATCGAGCCCCTGGGCGATCGGCCTGAGGTGCTCCTCCTTGAGCGATTCGCGCGCCAGGTACAGCATGAACGAGGAGTGGTTGTCCACGATGACGCGCCCGTCGCGGTCCAGGATCCGGCCGCGCGGCGCGATCATCGGCACCGACTTGATACTGTTGGCCTGCGCCCGCTCGTCGTAAAACTGCGGGTTCTGGATCTGCAGCTTCCAGAATCCCGAAATCAGGAAGATGAAGACGGCAACCGTGACGTACTGGAAGACGGCGATCTTGCCCGCCGCGAAATGCGTGTCGTCGCGCAACGGCGGCTTGTCCAGGACTTGTGGTTCCTGTTCGAGATTCGGATCGGCTGGCGGCTGGGTCACGATGCGGAGCTGAGGCTCTATCTTTATTTTAGCGGAATGCCGGGCCTCTCTAAAAGGGCTCCCGACAAAGATTTGACAATTGTTTGATATCCCCAGGCGGAAAGTTGCGCGCCGTAGCGGGCCTGCCAGCCGCCGCCGGCTTCCGATCCCGGGGTGACCAGCACCGCCAGGTAGCGAGGCGGGGCGGCAACAACCTCTTCGGGCAGCAGCGACCGGACCGCGGGATCGACCGGGTTGCCCGCCGCCACAACGTGCCCCGCGAAGTATCCGCCATCGGGAACCGCCAATTCAGCCAGGTCCTTGCCGCGGACCCCCTGAATCGCCGGCTTCAGATCGTTCCAATAAGTCGTCCATTGCGACCGGTTCAGCTCCACCACAAACGGCCCGCCGATGAAAACCAGCAGAGCCGCGACCGTGAAGAAGCGGTTCTTGAAAATGACAAGCAAGACCAACGCGAGTCCGGCGACGGCGATCAGCAGCATCGGCGGGTAGCTCTCCTTGCCGTATAAGATGGCCAGCCGGCTGACCGCATTGACGGCCACCAGCCCCGCTGCCAGCCAGACGAACCGGCCCATCAGAGCCACCAGAAACAGCTCACTGACCGCCAGCACGCCGTCCACGTACCGCACGCTGTTCAGGCTGTTCAGAATGAAGCCGAGATCCCCCGGCGCGGCACAGGCGCTGTAGACCGAGCGGAAGTACAGCAACCATCCGCAGAGAATGCAGAATGCCACCATGCCGCAGGCGTTCCTGCCGGCGTGCCAACACTTCCACGCACCCGCAACGAGCGCCCCGGCGAGAATCGCGGGAAACAGCAGACCCGCGGGCGATACCCCACCCGCCGGCAGGAACAGGGCCCGCCACAAGCGAGCGTCATGCAAGTTATACAGAATCGAGCTGTAAGAAAGGTCGGCCGTGCCCGGCAGATGGATGAACCCGAGATTGATTTGAAAGGGATAGAAAGGGCTGCCGTAGAGAAGGAAATTATGCAGATAATAATGACCGCTGGTGGCCAGCAAAAACAGCGGGACGCCGATTGCCACCGCCAGCCGCCGTCCCGCCCCGCGCCACAAGACCACCGCGGCCGCGATGACCGCAAAGAAGATCCCGGTGTACTTCACGGCGGCGAAAGCCGCGCCGAAAGACAGCAGGACGACATCCGCCGCCCGCAGCTTTCCACGCACCGCGCGAACCATCACCAGCGTCAGCAGCACGAATCCCACGCCGTGCAGAACGTCGTTCTTCAGGGTAGGCACCCCGGAGTATTCGTACCAGTAGTGGCGCATCAGGAGGCTGCCGAACACGGTGACGGACAGCAGCGTCCGCCCGATGCCGAGTTCCCTGCCCACCAGCCACGCCGCCAGGCCGAGCAGCACCACGGCCTTCAAGGCCAGCGGGGGAAAGAACAGGTCGACGCGCGTGACGGTCCACGCCGGCAGAAACGACAGCTCCCAGAATGCCACGTAATTTGTGGCGAACACGTAGGGGGTGGCGCGGTTGGCCATCCACTCGATGAGGTAGTGCAGGTAGTTGATGGAATCGATCTCTTCGACCGGGCGGAACGAAAGCAGCATCAGAGGCGCGGCGAGCGCACCCAGAATCGGAACCACGCCCAGGCCCTTGCCCGGGATGGCGGGAAACCTGCGGACGCCCAGCACCGCCAAACCGCAAACCGCCGCCGCCACCCAATACGCCGCCTGCGAATTGATCCGCGCAAAGGAGAACGCCGCCGCTATGGACGATTCGAGAGTCACCTCGATGGCCAGCACGGCCAGCCACTCCTCCGCCGCGTTCTCCCACTCGAGGAAGCGCGCCAGCCGGATGCTCGCCGCGAAAAGCGCCGCCTCCCAGCCCGCGAAGCGCAGCATCGCGATCAGAATGGCACCCGGCGTCATGGCTCAATACCGCGAAGCCAGGATCGCCACCACGGCGCCCAGGTAGAGTATGGCGTCGATCTGCAGCGCCCGGTCCCGCAGGAAGATGTCTTCCGGGCTGCCGCCGGCGCCGCGCTCGTACACCAGGTACAGGTAGCGGAACACGCCGTAGAGGAAAAAGGGCAGCGTGCCCACCAGCGCTTCGCTGTGCTCGGATTGAAAGGTGTACAGCGCGTAGCTGATGATGCCCGCGCCGGTGACGATGGAGATGAGCTGGTCGAGAAACCGCACGCTGTAGCCGCCGAGCGCCGGGCGATGGTTCAGCGCCAGGCCCTCCAGGTTCACCAATTCCGCGCGCCGCTTGAGCAGCGCGAGCGAAAGCGCCAGCAGCAGCGACACCACGAACAGCCACGGCGAAACGCGAACGGGGATGGCGTAGGCGCCCGCCACCGGCCGCATCACGAAGCCGGCGGAGACCAGCAGCACGTCGAGCACGGGCTCCTTGCGCAGCCCCAGCGAGTATCCGAGATTGCACGCGCCGTACGCCGCGAGAATCAGCAGCACTTTCCAACCCAGCACCGCGCCCAGGGCCAGCCCACCCAGGGCGAGCGCCGCGCCGAAACCCACGGCTGCCGGAACCCCGAGCGCCCCGGCGGCAATCGGGCGCAGTTTCTTGGCGGGGTGCGCCCGGTCGTACTCGCGGTCGGCGATATCGTTCAGCAAATACACCGCGCCGGCCATGAGCGAGAATGCCAGCGCCGCCAGGGCGCTGTGCTGCACCGCTTTCGGCGACTCGAACGTGCTCGAGGAGATCAGCGGAACGAACACCAGCCCATTCTTGATCCATTGCCGCGGGCGGCACGAGATCCAAAGCGCGCGAGCTCCGCTCACGCCAACTCCCGCAGCTTATCCAGGAAGTGGAACAGCGCAATGCCCACCACGGCATTCAGCGCGCCGATCAGGATGGTTTTTTGAATCTCGATGGCAAATTGCTGGCCCAGGAGCGCGTGGGCCAGCACCCAGTACATGGACTGGTGAAACAGATAAAAGAAGAAGGCGAGCAGCAGGCGGATCAGGGGATGGTCGACATCCAGCCGCAGGCCCACGGAGGCGGCAAAATATCCCACCAGGGTGTTGACGATTCCGAGCATGCCCAGCGGGTTCTTGGAGAGCGAGTCTTGCGCCAGCCCCACCGCCGCGCCCACCAGGAGGCCGCTCATCGGGCTGCGGCGCATGAGCGCGAAGTAGACCACCACCAGCAGCGGCAGTTCCACAAAACCGAGGAACTGGAAGAACAGCGGAACGTACACCTGGAACAGAATGGCGGCCAGCGGCACGGCCAGCATGACCCACGCGCGGAATCGGGAAACCTGTCCCTCGCGCTGGCTGCTGAGGAGGATGCGCTGGCTCGAATAACTCATCAGCGGGGAGGGCCTCCCGGAGCACCGGCCGCCTGATTGGACTTGCGTCCCGCCTCGGGCCGCGCGGTTTCCGGGTTGCGCCCACCGGGTCCACGGCCAGGCCCGGTTCCGGTAGCCCCGGTCGCACCTTTGGGACCCGGAACCCCCGGCAGCGGACCCCTGGCCCCCGGCCCCGGGTTCGCCGGCACCTGGTTCGGCAACCTGGTGAAGTCGGGCGGCTTCGAGCCCACGCCTCCCTCTCCGTAATTGTGCCCCTGGGCGTCCCCCACCGCTTTGTAGATGGCGCGCAACTTGTCCGCCTCCGTCCCAGCCGCGGGCCCCGGCGCGGGGGCCGGCACGGCATTCCCCTGGCCGCCGGTGTCCGGCAGCGGAGGCGCGATATACACCGGCTGGCTCGTGGCGGGCACATCCGGGATTTCCTGATGCACTCCCTGCACCAGGATCATCACATCTTCCACCCCGCGTTGCACGCCGCTGGGCTCCACCAGAATCTCCTGGAACGGTTGCGTGGCCTTGACGGACTTCACCACTCCCACCGGAAATCCGCGCGGGAACAGGCGGTCGTCGCCCGAGGTGTAGAGCCACTCGCCGACCTCGATTTTCTGTTCGACGGGGACATAATCCAATTTGCACATGGGCCGGCCTTCGCCCTTCAAGGTTCCGCGCGCCAGGTTCTTTTGCGAGACCACGCCGGCGGCGAAATCCGGGTCGGTGACCAGCAGGACCTGGGAAGCCGTGGGATACGCCGCGATCACCTTCCCCACGATGCCGTCGGGGGTCACCACGCCCATGCCGCGCATGACGCCCGCAACCGTTCCGCGGTCCACAAACACCACCTTGGAATTGGATCCCGCGCCGATGGCGATGACCGTAGCCGCCACCATCTTCGAAGCCGTGCGCGCCCCAAACACCTCCAGAGCCTTGGCCCGGTCCGCGCGGGTGATTTCGTTTGTCAGGAAAATGTTGTCGAGCTTGAGGCGGCCGTTCTCCTCGCGCAGGCGCCGGTTCTCCGCATCGGAGTTTTTCAGCAGGATGTAGTTGCGGGCGAACCCCAGCCCGCCTCCGCGCAGATTCTCGAGCAGGCGGGCCAGGGGCGTCACCGCCGTCACGGTCCACACCCGGATCAACCGCACATCCTGGTCGCTCTTCACCTGAAAGGCCAACAGGAGGAGCTGCGCGAAGATCACCAGCAGCAGAACCGTGATGTTCCGGTACCGGTTGAGAAACCCTTCCATACGGCCGGGCCGCCTTCCGTCTTCAGTCTATCGAAATCTTGCGCAGCAGCCGGAAATCGCTCAGCATGCGGCCGGTTCCCAGAACCACCGACGCCAGAGGGTCGTCGGCGATGGAGACCGGCAGCCCAGTCTCTTCGCGGATGCGCTTGTCGAGATTCTTCAACAGCGCGCCGCCGCCGGTGAGCACGATGCCGCGGTCGCTGATGTCCGCGCTCAGCTCCGGCGGGGTGCGCTCCAACGCCACGCGGATGGCGTTTACGATGGTCGCCACGCATTCCGAAAGCGATTCGCGGATCTCGGCGTCGTTGATGGTAAGGGTTCGCGGCACGCCCTCGATAAGGTTGCGTCCCTTGACCTCCATGGTCAGGGGCTTGTCCAGGGGAAACGCCGAGCCGATCTCCATCTTGATGGCCTCGGCCGTACGCTCGCCGATGAGCAGGTTGTACTTGCGCTTGAGATACTGCATCACGGCTTCGTCCATCTCGTTGCCCGCCACGCGGACGGAGCGAGAATACACGATGCCCGAAAGCGAGATCACGGCCACGTCGGTGGTTCCGCCGCCGATATCCACCACCATGTTTCCTGAGGGCTCGGTGATGGGGAGGCCGGCGCCGATGGCCGCCACCATGGCCTGCTCCACCAGGTGAACCTCGCTGGCCTTGGCCCGATACGCCGAGTCCATCACGGCGCGCTTTTCGACTTGTGTGATTTCGCTCGGAACTCCGATGACGATGCGCGGATGGACCAGCATCTTCCGCCCGTGCGCCTTCTGAATGAAGTAGTTCAGCATGCGCTCGGTGACTTTGAAATCGGCGATCACGCCGTCCTTCATGGGCTTGATGGCCACGATGTTGCCGGGCGTGCGGCCCAGCATTTCTTTGGCCTCTTTGCCGACGGCTTCCACTTCGCCGGTGTTCTTGTTGATGGCTACGATGGATGGTTCGTTAACAACAATACCCTTGCCCTTGGCATACACGAGCGTGTTGGCCGTGCCCAGGTCGATGGCAAGGTCGGAGGAAAACAAGCTGAAAAGAGAGCGTAAATTCATTTAAGGTGATTGACTTCGGATAAGGACACGCCAACGCCGCCGGAGCGGATGTCCTCTCGAATGGTAGCACACTGCCGGACCCGAATCGCTGGTCGCGGCGCACAAAAAGCGAACGGCGCCGCCCGTCTCCGGGTGGCGCCGTTGCTTCCTCCGGCTGTCAACTTAAAAGGGCCGGCGGTCACGTTCCGCTCAGTCGCCCTTTTTCATGGCGCATCACGACGGCCGCAATACGGGTCCGGATGCGGGCTCGGCCCGGTACGTCCGGGCGGGCATCACCAGGCCCGACACCTGAAACGCGAGCGGGATGTCGGCGTTCAGCGTTTCCGCTTTCGTCGTCGCCGCAACCTACGTTCGGGCCCGCTCTCAACGTTCCCGAGCCGGCGGGATAAAGTGCATCTGGCGTGCCAGCCCGTTCCGCACATGCAAGTTGCTGAAAGCACGCACGGCCGCCCTTCTTGGTGAACAGGCCGGTTCATTCCGCGGGAACCATTCGGTTCAGGGTGCCGGCAGCGCCCAAAAACACAAACGGCGCCAACCGTTTCCGGCTGGCGCCGCTTCTTCCCAATCAGTTTTCCCCAAAAGAGAGCCGCCGATGGCACTCGGCCTATTCGCCATTGTCCGGCCGCATGATCACGACCGCGATTCGCGTCCCCATCTCCACGGTCCTGGGATGGCTCAATCCGTAGGCGAAAACGCTTGTGCCGTCCCACATGCCGGTCAGCGAGCAAACGCTGGTGCCGCATTCGAAGGCCAGCCGCGCCCGGCCGTCCTCTCTCCATTGCCGGCCGGCGTCGGCGGTGGACGTCTTGATCGCCAGGGCCGAATATCTGTTATCGACGCCACGGAACAAGACCGTGCGGTCGGACTGGATCCGGCTGTAGTCCACCTGGTATGTCCCGGCGGGCATCACCTTGCCCGACACCTGAAACGCGAACGGGATGTCGGCCTTCAGCGTTTGCGCCGAAACAGCGCCGGCCGTCACCACCAGAGCGGCCGCCGCGACCATCAAGTTCTTCGTAAAGTTCGTCATCGTCGCACCCTCAAAAACCAATCGGCGCCGCCCGATTTCCGGATGGCGCCGGTGTTCCTCCGATTAGTTGTTGTCCCGTTACCCGCTTTCGTTACAGCGGCGATTAATCACCCTTGTCAGGCCGCATTAAGACGACGGCGATGTGAGTTTCCATATCCACGGTTTTCGGACGGCTCATGCCGTACGCCGGATTCCCGGTGCCGTCCCAGGCTTCGATCAACGCGCAACCGCTCGCGCCGCACTCGAATGCCAGTCTCGGGCTGCCGTCCAGTTTCCACTCCTTCCTCGCGTCGTGCTTGTTTCTGGGCATGACCACCGCCGACCCGCCACCCTTGTCCGTGAAGCGGAGAACCCCCGTGGAGCTGACGGCGATATTGCTGACCAGGTAGGTCCCCGCCGGCATCGTCTTGCCTCCGACTTGAAACGCAAACGGGATGTCCGCCTTCAGCGATTCAGCCGATGCAGCACCGGCCGCCACTACCAGAGCGGCCGCCCCGACTATCAGGTTCTTCGTAAAGTTCGTCATCGTCGCACCCTCCATCGGGTCCGCTGTCACGTTCCCGAGTCGGTTGGATAGGAGCAGTTGACGCGCCAACGCATTCCACACCCGTAAAGCATTGCAAATGCGTGCGGGGCCTCATCCAGGTGAACCGGCCGGTTCACCCGGGGCGAACCGAGCGGTTACAATCGAACAACATGGAGGCTGAACTGATCGTTGTTGGCGGACCGCTGCTGGGCGCCAGCTTTCCGCTGGGATTGGCCGAGCTGCGCATCGGGCGCGCTCCGTCGTCCGACATCCAGCTCACCGAGCCCGAGGTCGCCTGGGAGCACTGCATCATCCGCGCCCGCGAGGGCCGCTACCAGGTGGTGGACCGCCGCAGCGGCGCCGGCACGTATGTAAACGGAATGCGCACGGTGGAGCACTGTCTCGAGCCCGGCGACCAGGTCAGCATCGGCGAGACGGTTCTGATCTACCGCGAAGACACACCGCCGGCCGCCGAGGATGCGTCGCAGCACACCCTGTTGCGCGCGTGTTCGCTCCTGTTTCTGTTCCGCGCGCTGGCCACCTCGCAGAGCGGCCAGATCCGGAGCGCGCTGGAGGCCCCGTTGCTGCGCCTGATCGCCGACCTGGTACCGTGCTCGGGCGGCGCCATCCTGCTGGGCCGCGACGAGGACGAGATCCGTGCCGCCGCAGCCGGGTCGCCCTCCGGGTCCGCCGCGCCCTGCGATCTCGAGGCCTTAGCCGCGCAAACCGCCCGCGAAGGCAGCGTGGTGCGGCCTTCCGAGCGCGTGGTGGCGCTGGCGCTTTACATGCGCGGAGATCTCGCCGGCATCCTGGCCGCCTGGTTTCCCCCGGAAGCTGCCGCCAGCCTGAATTACGCCCGCGAGACTCTGAGCGCGATCGCCACGCTGGGGGCCGCGGCGCTCGAAACCGTGCGCGACATCGAACGCCTCCAGGCGGAAAACGCGCAACTCCTGGACCGCCTGGGCGCCGGCGATACAGGCATCGTGGGCGACAGCCCGGCCATCAGGAAACTCCTCCAGATGATCGAGCGGGTGGCGCCGCTGGACACTTCCGTTCTGATCCTGGGCGAGAGCGGAACCGGGAAGGAACTGGTGGCGCGAGCCCTGCACCGGCAGAGCGCGCGCGCCTCGAAACCTTTCGTGGCGATCAACTGCGCCGCCATCACCGAGACGCTTCTCGAAAGCGAGCTGTTCGGGCACGAGAAGGGCGCGTTCACTGGCGCGGTCGTCCAGAAAAAGGGCAAGCTCGAAATCGGCGAGGGCGGCACGGTGTTTCTGGACGAAATCGGCGAGCTGGCGCAGCCGCTCCAGGCCAAGCTGCTGCGGGTTCTCCAGCAGCGCGAATTCGAGCGCGTGGGCGGGACCCGGACGCACAAGCTGAACGTCCGCATGATCGCGGCCACCAACCGCGACCTGGCCGCCGAAGCCCGCCGCGGCGCTTTCCGCGAGGACCTGTACCACCGCCTCAACGTAGTTTCCCTCCGCGTGCCGCCGCTGCGCGAGCACCCCGCCGATATCCCGGCGCTGAGCCGTTACTTCCTGCAGCGCTCGGCCGCGCAGTGCCGCCGCCGCGTGAACGCCATCGCGCCCGAAACCGAGCGGCACCTGGCGCAATACTCGTGGCCCGGTAACATCCGCGAGCTGGAAAACGCCATCGAGCGCGCCGTGGTGCTGGGCCAATCCGAGACCCTGCTGCCGGAAGATCTTCCCGAGACGATTCTCGAATCGGCCGGCGTGCCGGAAGTTCCCGGCGGCCTGAACTCCTCGATGCTGGAAGCCAAGCGCCAACGCATCCTGAACGCCTGGCGCGAAGCGGGAGGCGATCACAACGCGGCTGCCGCGCGCCTGAACATACATCCCAATTCGCTGCGCCGCATGATCCGCATGCTGAACCTTCGCGACGTGCTGGGATAGCGCGGCCGCTACCCCTCGTCCGCCGTGAAGTACGCGCAATCCGGGTGGTGGAAGACCAGTGCGCTGACGCTGGCCTCGGGTTCCATCATCATGCCCTCGGTGAGCCGCACACCGATCTCCTCGGGCCGCAGCAGTTTCCAGAGGCCCTGCTGATCGTCCAGATCAGGACATGCCGGATAGCCGAAGCTGTAGCGCTTGCCGCGATACTTCGAAGTGAAGCGGTCGTGCATGGTGGTGGTGGGAGGATCGGGGAAGCCCCAATCCTCGCGGATGCGCCGGTGCAGCCACTCGGAGGCGCCTTCGGCCGTTTCGATGGCCAGGGCTTGAATGGCGTGCGCTTTGAAAAACTCGCCGGCCTGCTTCCATTCCTCGCTCCGCTCGCGGATGCACGCGCCGGCCGTCACCACGAACAGCGCCAGGTGGTCGCGCCGGCCCTCTTCGGCGTCGAGGATGTAGTCGCTCAGGCACAGCCCGTTTTCGCGGCGCTGGCGCCCGAATCGGAACGTGTGCAGGGGAGCGGCCGCACCCGGACCGAAGAGGTGAATCGAGTTGCCGTCGCGCTCCGCCTCGAAGAACTGCCACACCACCTTGACCTTCATGAAGCGCGCGGCCTCGTGCTTCACCTCCTCCACGTTGTGGAACAGTTCCAGCGCGAGCGAATCGTGCTCCACCAGGGCCTTTTCAAAATTGCCTTTGAACCCCAGGTGCCGCCCGTAGAGCATGAACGGATTGACATAACTCCAGACCTCGGCCAGGTGCGGCACGTCCCGCACCTTGCGTTCCAGGTAAGGCGCCGCGGGAATCGGCAAATCGATGCGAACCTTATTGCTGCGCCGGGTGGTCACCCGCCCCGGCGCCTCCGACACCGCTTCCGGCGCGGCCACGACTGCCACGGCCCGGTGGCTCTCCAGCACCGCCGCGCGCTCCGCCGGGTCCATGATGCGATTCATCAGGCTGAGCCCGGTCATGGCGTCCTTGGCGTAACACACCGCCTCGCCGTAGGCCGGCGCGATCTTCGTGCGTGTGAACTTTTCGGAGAGCGCCGCGCCGCCCACCAGCAGCGGCGCGGAGATGCCGGCGGCCTTCAGGTCCGTGGCCGTGATCACCATCTGCTGCGTGCTCTTCACCAGCAGGCCCGAAAGCCCGATGGCGTCCGGCTGGTGCTCGTGCCAGGCGCGAATGAGCACCTCGGGCGGGACCTTGATTCCCAGGTTGATCACCCGGTAGCCGTTGTTGGCCAGGATGATCTCCACCAGGTTCTTGCCGATGTCGTGCACGTCGCCCTTCACCGTGGCGAGGAGGACCTTTCCGCGCGATGCCGATTCGGCCTTCTCCATGAACTGCTCGAGGTAGCTCACCGCGGCCTTCATGGCCTCGGCGGATTGCAGCACTTCGGCCACGATCAGCTCGTTGTTGTTGAACAGGCGGCCCACCTCGGCCATGCCGGCCATCAGCGGCCCGTTGATGATGTCGAGCGGCGCAGCGCCTTCGTGCAGCTTGCGCTCCAGGTCGGGCACCAGCCCGTCCTTGGTGCCCTCGATGATGTAGTTGGCCAGGCGCTGGTCGAGCGGCAGGTCCTCGGCGCGCTGCTTCACGCGCTTGCCGGTCTTGCGGAAGTGCTCCGTAATGGCGGCGATGTGCCACTGGTTGATGGCCGCCTTCTGCGCGGCGGTCTGCTGCCGCCAGTCCTCGGGAGCGGTGCGCAGCGACTCATCCCCGGCATCCACGGGAGGCGAATTGAAGAGCAGGCTCTCCGCCAGCCTGCGCTCCAGTTCGGGGATCGAGGCGAAGCGCTCCAGCTTTTCGGCGTTGACGATCGCCAGGTCGAGCCCCGCCTTGGTGCAGTAGTACAGGAAGACCGAGTTCACCACTTCGCGCGCGGCCGCCGGGAGGCCGAACGAGATGTTCGAGATGCCCAGCACGGTCTTGGCCAGCGGCAACTTCTCTTTCACCAGCCGAATGCCTTCGATGGTCTCCACCGCCGCGCCGATGTAATTGGCGTCGCCGGTGGCGCAGGGGAACACCAATGGGTCGAAGATGATGTCCTCCGGCTGGATGCCGTATTTTTCTGTGAGCAGTCCGTATGATCGCTGGGCCACCGCCAGCTTGCGCTCGCGCGTGAAGGCCTGCGCCTGCAGCTTGTCTTCGTCGATCGACCCCACCACCAGGGCCGCGCCGTAGCGCCTGGCGACCGGGCACATGCGCTCGAACTTCTCCGCGCCGTCCTCCAGGTTGATGGAGTTGATGATGCTCTTGCCCTGGCAATAGGTCAGCGCCAACTCGACGGCGCTGGGGTCCGTGGTGTCGATCATCACCGGCGCTTTGATCTTGCGCATCAGCTTGTCGTAGAACGGCGGGATGTCCTGGATCTCCTCGCGGTCGGTGCTTTGCAGGCACACATCCACCACGTGCGCGCCGTTCTTCACCTGCCAGCGCGCGATCTCGGTGGCCTCCTCCCACTTTTCTTCGGCCACCATGTTCTTGAAGAGGCGCGAGCCGATCACGTTGGTCCGCTCGCCCACGATCAGCGGCCGGTTGCTCTCCTCGGCCTCCACCAGCTCGATGCCCGAGTAGTAGGCGCGGTGCGAGCGCCCCGGCACGGGACGCGGCCGCTTTCCTTCCGCCATCTGCGCGATAGCCCGTACGTGCGCGTCGGTGGTGCCGCAGCAGCCGCCGACGATGTTCAGCCAGCCGTTCTCGACGAACCGTTCAAGCTGCGCGGCAAGCGACGCCGGGGTCTCGTGGTACTTGCCTTCCTCGTTGGGCAGGCCGGCATTGGGATAGCACGAGACGCGGTACGGGCTCATCTCGCTGATGGTGCGGATGTGGTCCGTCATGAATTCCGGGCCGGTGGCGCAGTTCAGCCCGATGGAAAGCAGGTCGGCGTGGGCGATCGACGCGCAGAACGCGTCCGCCGCCTGGCCGGCGAGCATGGTGCCCGACGCTTCGATGGTGCCCGAGACCATGGCCGGAATCCGCTGCCCAGTCTCGCGCCGCAACCGGCCGATGGCGAGCAGCGCGGCTTTCACGTTGCGGGTGTCCTGGCAGGTCTCGACCAGCAGCACGTCGGCGCCGCCTTCCACCAACGCCTTGGCCTGGCGGTAGAAGAAATCCGTCAACTGCGGAAACGTCACGCCGCCGGTGACCGTGATGGCCTTGGTGGTCGGCCCCATGGAACCCGCGACAAACCGCGGACGCGCCGTGGTGGAGAACTCCGCCGCCGCCTGCCGCGCCAGTTGCGCCGCGCGGAAGTTCAGATCGTACGCTTCGTTTTCCAATCCGTACTCGGCGAGCACGAGCGCGGTGCCGCCGAAAGTGTTGGTCTCGACCATGTCCGAGCCGGCCGCGAAATACGAGCGGTGGATGTCGAGAACCACATCCGGCCGCGTGCGATTGAGGTTCTCGTTGCAGCCGTCGAGCGCGGCTCCGCCGAAGTCTTCGGGGTTGAGGTTGCGCTGTTGCAACATAGTCCCCATGGCCCCGTCGAGGACGAGGACACGCTGGTCGAGAATGTCGGCGAGCGCCTTTTGACGCTCTTCTGGTGTAGTCATGGGGAGTGCTCTTTCAATGGTAACAAAGCGTCGAAACGCCCCACCTGCCAGGTAGCGGCCGGAAGTGCGTTGATTGTCCCTGGTGGCGCCCGGTGTCCTTCCTCCCGAGAAGGTGGCCGATCCCGATCGCAATCGCCGCTTTACGCAGGAGGCCAAGGCGGCCTCGGCGTTGAATCGTGGCCATATTCTTGGAGACGGATCGGTTTCTGTCGCCTGACGCCCCGGCAAGGAAGCCCAACCTGGCGGTGCAGTCGGTGTCGTTCCCTTCCGGCGAGTGTCCGGAAATGGGACTAGGTTCGTTTGGCACACCGGGGTTTGGCGCGGGGGGAGAGGGTGAGGCAGCGCGCAGGAGGACCAGGTTGTGCAAGGCGCGCTGATACATGAGGTGCAGGCGGGTCTCGTAGCGGTGCATGAGGCCGAGGGTGGGAGACTGCCATTTCTTCGACCATGCCCAATTCCACGCCATCGGCGGGCTGGAGGCGTTCGACGTGGTCAGAGAAGAGTGTCGAGAAGGCTTCGGGCGACTCGTCTTTTAAGACGATGACTGGGTTTTGAAGGGAAAACACGGGGGGCGGGCGGAAGGGAACTTTCAGGAGAGATCCGGCATTTCCCTTAGGCTGAAAGTGATTGAAAATAAGATGCTTTTCCTCGCTGAGCCGCGGAGTGTCCGTTCCAAAAAGAGCGCGCCTCTCGCGAGGGAAGCCGGCGTTATCGGCCCTGGGGTCGAGTTTCCGGATCTAGGCGTTTTACGTCAGCTTGGCACCGCTCAGCCCGTTTCCGTCACCCCGCCGCCTGCTGATAGCTCCAGACTGGCCCGAGCAGAGCACTCAGCTCATGCGAGATTTCCAGGGGGTCCGAGTGCGTTGGGCTTTAGCCTTTGGAACTGGTCGCGGCATCGGCGGACTGGGAAGCGCGGATACGGTCGTAGACCTGATCGAGCATCCAGTTTTGGATGACGCCGCGGACCTCGGGGTTCTCGAAGAAGAGACCGGCCTGGCCGCCGTTGCGGTCCATTCGGCCGACCACCAGCTCTTCGAGCTGCTGGAACAGAGCATAGGCGAAATCGTCACGGGTGTTGGCGGCGCCGGCCTGCTGCAAGTTCCGGTTGGCAACGGCGTCATCGCGGACCTGTTCCCAGAAAAGCTCGTCGGTGGCGGTGAAGTTGGTGCCAAAGCGCTCGTTCAGGACCTGAACCACCTGCGAGAGAGGCACCTGCTCATCCTCGTTGCGGCCGGTGCCGACTTCGGATGGCGCGGACAGGCTGCCACCGGTTCCCGCTTCCAGCACGATTCGACCTTCGCTGATCTTCTGGAGACGGTAGTACTTCAGGCGCACGTCTTTATCCAGGTTGATAGGGTCGTGTGGGTTCGGGCTGCCCAGCTTCTCATCCAGGAAACGGAGGTACGCGTCGAATTTTTCCAGGCTCGAATCGTCGTAGGGGATGACCTGCGAGAGGAACGTATACAGGCGACTGAACGCCTGCATGCGCGCGCGGAGATCGAGCTTTGCCTGTTCCCCGGCATCCTCATAGCGGGTGACGGCTTTGTCCATGATGGAATTGAGGAGCGCGTGGTCCGTCTGGGTCTGCTTGCGGCGGTTCTTGAAGAACACGGCGGCGAACTGTTCGACTTCGATTTCGAAAACGATGTGCAGGGCATAGATGGCGGCGCGGAGATGGTATAGCTGGCGCGGGTCGGCCTGTTCGCTGACGGTGGCGTGTTCGTAGTACGGCTGGAAAGCCTGCTGGATCCCTTCCGCGTCATTGACGAAATCGAGCACGAAGGTGTCGGTTTTGCCGGGATAGATGCGGTTGAGCCGCGACAGCGTTTGCACGGCTTGCACGTCGGCGAGGCGCTTGTCGACGTACATGGTGTGGAGCAGCGGCTGGTCGAATCCGGTCTGGTATTTGTCGGCGGCGATGAGCACCTGGTATTCGGGCTTGGAGAACTCTTCAGGCAGCTTCTTTTCGGAGATCCTGCCGCCGTTCATGCCGACTTCGGTGAACTCGCTATCCGGCAGATCGGGATCGACGACGGTTCCGGAGAAGGCGACGAGCGTGTGGATGTTGGCGTAGCCTTTCTCCTGGATGTACTTGTCGAAGGCCTGCTTATAGCGCACGGCGTGCAGCCGGGAGCCGGTAACCAGCATGGCCTTGGCACGACCGCCGATCCTGTGGGCGGTGTATTTGCGGAAGTGCTCGACGATGACTTCGGTTTTCTGGGCGATGTTGTGGGGGTGGAGCGACATGAAGCGCGCGAGGGCTTTGGCGGCCCGCTTGCGCTCGACTTCCGGATCGTTTTCGACGGACTGGACGAGCTTGTAGTAGGTCTTGTAGGTGGTGTAGTTCTTGAGCACGTCGAGGATGAAGCCTTCCTCGATGGCCTGGCGCATGGAATAGAGGTGGAACGGCTCGGGCTTGCCATCGGGACCGGGGCGGCCGAACAGCACCTTGGTTTTGTACTTGGGCGTCGCGGTGAAGGCAAAGAAACTGATGTTGGGCTGGTGCTTGCGGGCCTTCACGCAGCGGATGATCTCCTCTTCGTAGTCGGGGAGTTGTTCCTCTTCGGCGCGCTTGCGGGCTTCCTCGCGGATGTGGGGGGCGGCGAGAACGGCCTTCATTTTGACGGCTTCCTGCCCCGATTGCGAACTGTGAGCCTCGTCCACGATGACGGCATAGCGGCGGTCCGGAAGTTCGCCGATGTGGCCGGTGACGAAGGGGAACTTTTGCAAGATGGTAATGACGATGGGGACGCCGGTTTTGAGTGCGAGGGCAAGCTGCTGCGCGTTCTCATCGATCTTCTGGACCACGCCCTGTTTGTGCTCGAACTGGTAGATGGTGTCCTGTAACTGCCTGTCGAGCACGAGGCGGTCGGTGATGACGATGACGGAATCGAAAACCTTGCGGTCCTGGTCATCATGGAGGGTAGAGAGGTGATGGGCCAGCCAGGCGATGGAATTGCTTTTGCCGCTGCCGGCGGAGTGCTGGATGAGGTATTGATGGCCGGGACCGCTGGCACAGGCATCGGCGATGAGCTTGCGGACGGCATCGACCTGATGGAAGCGCGGAAAGATGAGAGCTTCCTTGCGAACCTTCTTGCCGTGTTCGATTTTTTCGATGACTTCGAGGTGGAGAAAGCGGCCCAGGAGATCCATCCAGCTATCACGCGCCCAGATGCGCTCCCAGAGGTATGCCGTTCTGTAGCCGTCGGGATTTTCCGGGTTGCCGGCGGCCGTGCCGTCACCGAGGTTGAAGGGAAGGAAGGCGGTTTCGGCACCGGCAAGGCGGGTGGTCATATAGACCTCGTCGGTATCGACGGCGAAGTGGACAAGGGTGCGCTTCTTGAAGGCGAAGATCTTTTCGCGCGGGTCGCGATCGGTTCGGTACTGATGTTTGGCGTGCTCGACGGTTTGGGAAGTGAACTGATTTTTGAGCTCTGCGGTGGCGACGGGGATGCCATTGACGCCGAGGACGAGGTCGAGCGACTTGTTGTGCCCGGCGCTGTAGTAAAGCTGACGGGTGACGGTGAGGCGGTTTGAGTTATAGTCTTTCTCCGCGTCGGGATTCATGCGGTGCGCGGGACGGAAGAAGGCGAGGGAGAAGTTCTTGCCGAAGAAATCGACGCCGTGGCGGAGGACGTCCAGGGAGCCGCGGGCGTCCATGGCGCGGGTGACCTCTTCGAGGAACACGGTCTCGGCATTCTTGCCGTGATAGTCCGCGACGATCTTCCACTTGGCCGGTTGCGTTTCGCGGATGAAGGGGAGCAGGACGGTGGGATCGAGGGCCAGGGCGCGGTCGAAGTTTTGGGAATCGGCTTTGGTGTAGCCGTGGTGAGTGAGGTGGCGCTCGATGGCTTCTTCGAACTTGATTTCGCGGTGATCGATCATGCGGGCACTGGGATGGCTTTCTTAGGTTCCGGCCATGTCACGGCCAAGGCAGCGCGGGAGTTCGAGAAGGGCGTCACGTCCAGGCACTCTCTTTAGCGTTTCATTCCTCTGTACACCGTTGCGCGCGGTCCCACGACCCGTACGATAATCCTTCGGTTCTTGCGGTCCACTCTGTACACGATCCGGTACGCATCGCTTCCGAACCGCAGGCGGTGCATGTTATTGTAGCCGCGCATTGCGATGGCGCCAGACGGAACGGGCTCGTATGCCAGGTCGTCAATGATCTCAGCAGCCTCTTTTACCAGATCGAGACGCGGAAGGCTTTCAAGCTGGCGTTGTGCTCCACGTTCGATTTTGGTGGTCCATTTACCGGACTCCATAACGCCGTTTCACTTTTTCCCAATCTACCAGCTTCCGGTCCGCTTTCGATCTACTCCGCAACAGTTCGGCGTCTATCCGGTCTTGCTCTTCTTCGGAGACGTACTTAACCTTGTTTCGGACCTTTCCCTTCAGGCTTGAAATCACCGATGGTTCAACGGGAATCCGGGTATTGGGCGGCAAGGCTCCCAATAGTTGTATCAGTTTACGGGCGGTCATTCCGCGGGCTCCTTTCTTCAGTTTCGTCATTCCGATTGCCGCCGTATCTTGCCGGCCTGGGCGTGCTCGGGGCGTTTCGTCGATATCGATGCCCAAGCGAGGCGAACCCGATAGCTGCCAACATGTTCGCTTGTTTCCATCATACGCTGTTGGACGGATGGGATAGGAGGACCATACAGAAAAGCCCGAGCCAAGAGTGACCGGCGCGAATGCGAGCTGGGCGTGAGCTTTCAAAATCGCTGACGAATCCGCGGCGGAGAGCGGCAGGCAGATCTCTCATGAAGAAATCGAGCCGAGGTGTCCGAACGCCGGGCGCCTGCAAGCTGTTTTGCGCGGCGTGCTGACATTCAGCACCGGGCGGGGTAATCGATCATGCGAGGGCCTCGAGTTGCTTTTCGTGCTTGCGGATGTCGAGTTGGCCGGTGACGGCGGCGGAGATCAGGGCGGCGCGGTATTCGCGGAGGAGGGAGATGGCGGCGTCGATCTTTGCCATGGCCAGGGCGGCCTTCTCATCCGCCGCCTTTAGATAGGCCACAATTGCGCGTTGCTCGGTGAGGGGTGGTTCAGGTATTGGAAAATTCAGCAGCTTGAAGCTATTGGTCGTTGCGAGGTTGGTGGTCTGCTGCGACGTCGCAGTAAAGTACGTCCTACCGTAGTCCGATCTTAACAATGCCGCAAAATATTCCGGCGTGAGTGCGCCGGTTCGGGAGCGGACCGCAAATATGTGGTTCTGGTGCAGGCAACCTGGAACCTGGCCCTCCCAAACATAGCCTCGGCCGAGCTTGTCAAAATCGCCACCCTCGGTCATCAGGACGTCGCCATTCCGAAGCTCGTAACGGGTAACCTCGGAAGCGGGTATTTCAAGTGTCTTTAGCTCCTCCAGGGACAATCGCCCGTCCTGGACGTTGGCCACGCGCAGGTACGGGCGGGTGCAGGTCGCGACCGCTTCGTAGGTCTTGCCGAGTGTCACACCGGTTTGAAGGGTAGCCACGAACTTTAGTTTTCGCACACTCCAGTGACTCGGGATTTCGTCTGCCCATGGAGACCCGAACGGTTTGTATTGGGCGCTTGGGTTGAGTCCCCTGAGGACGGCCTGCGTTGCCAGTGCGAAGGCTCGGTGGCCTAGAAGGTTAGAGATACGTTCTTTCTTAGTGATCAGGTCATCGATTTTGGCGGTTTCGCGATCGAGAAATCTGACTACTTCTGTTTGTCGTTCACGAGACGGGACCGGGCACTTTGTATTCGCTAAGTCCGCTACTTCGATGCTTTCTACCGTTGTCCCCTCTTTCGTCCACTCGGCAAGGAGGCGTTGTTGCGATCCTGCAATGAAGTAGGCCAGGAACTCGGGCTGTAGTGCCGCGGACGGGATCAGTGCCTTCATGTCCTGATTGAGAGCTGCCCGTACCTCGTTGAGTGCAACTGGTATTGAATGCTGAAGTATGCCGGACCGGACCACTATCAAAACCGATGCCGGCGGGACGATACGCGTCGCGCTCTCCGCGACGGCTGCGAGGCTGATATGATCCTTGGCGTCGGAGATTCTGAAGCTCTTCATGTCCTTCGGGGAGACCCACGGAATGTCGCCTTTCCAGAAACTTTCGTTGGCTTTGGATGGTGTCCCGCCCCCGACGATTCGACAGAGGTATTTCAGCTTTACGCACGTCATCTGCCCACCACCGCCAGAGCCTTCAGAATCTCCCCCTCCAACTGGCGGATTTCCACTTCAATCTCTTCCAACCGCGGAGTCGAAAAAGGTCTACGCTCGGGTTGGGTGAGTAAAAGTACGGAGGCGTTATGGAACTTCGGAACTTCAGGAACCTGGGGTGGATGTTCCTTGCGGCGGCTGCCGGGTTGATGTTGCAACCGGCTTCCGGCCTTCCGCTGCGCGTGGCGCGGCTCAGTTACCTGGATGGTTCGGTCATCATACGCCCGGCAGGCGTGGACGATTCGGCCGCGGCGACCTTGAACTATCCGCTGTACACCGGCGACCAGCTTTGGACCAACGATGCCTCGTACGCCGAAGTGCACATCGGCGCGAGCGCGGTGCACCTGGCGCCGCAGACCGTAATCGCCGTCGAGCATCTGACCGGCAGTGTGGCGCGGTTGAGCCTCACGCGCGGCGCCCTCAACGTGCGGATCCCGTTGATGGACCAGAACGACGTTTTCGGCATCGATACGCCGGCCGGCGCAATCACCGTGCGGCATCCGGGCGCGTACCGCATCGATGTCACCCCGGAGGGCGATTTCACGCTGGTTACCGTGCGGTCCGGCGATGCGGAGGTGGCGGCCGGAGGCCAGACTTTGGCGGTCGAACCCGGGCAGGCCCTGCGCCTCACGCGCGGGGACCCGGTGACCGCGGAGTCGGTGCCGGCGGCGGAGACCGATCCGTGGGACGAGTGGTGCATGAGCCGGGACCAGCAGGCCGAAAGCTCCATGGCGGTGTCGGAGGAGTACATACCGCCGGAGATGGCAGGCGCCGAGGACATGGGCCAGTACGGCGACTGGGAGGTCGACGCGAGCTACGGAGCGGTGTGGACCCCGAGGGGCATGCCGCCGGACTGGTGCCCGTACCGCTTTGGGCGCTGGATCTACAAAGCGCCGTGGGGATGGACCTGGGTGGACGATGCGCCCTGGGGATTCGCGCCGTTCCACTATGGCCAGTGGGTCAACGTGCGTGGGGTCTGGGAGTGGGCGCCAGGGCCGCGCGGGATTCGGCCGCTGTACTCGCCGGCGCAGGTGGCGTTCGTCAGCGGGTGGGGAGCGGGATTGGTGGCGTGGATCCCGCTGGCTCCGAAAGAGGATTTCCGGAGCCGCGCGCTGAACGCTCCGTACATCAACCACGCCTGGGCGACGGCCGTGCCGGCGGACGCGTTTGCCGGCGCGCAAGCTGTGGCGCCGGCGCGAACGCGGAATACGGTACTGAATCCACGGGCGGCGGGTGCTCCAGACGTGCAGCCGCGGACGGAGAGTTACCTGGGCCGGACGGTGGCGGTGCCGCCGCCGGTGACGCCGCCGGCTGCGCCGGTGACGCCGCAGGTGGCTGAGCGGGCCGAACCTGTGTGGCGTGAAGTTCCGGTAGTGGATCATCGGCAGGAAGCGGAACAGCGGGCCAACGACCAGCGGCGGGCCGACGAACAACGGCGGGCTGACGACCAACGCCGCCAGGAAGAGCAGCAGCGGGCCAATGAACAACGGCGGGCGGACGACCAACACCGCCAGGAGCAGCAGCAGCGGGCTCAGGAGCAGCAACAGCGGGAAGCCCAGCGACAAGCCGAGTCGCAGCGGCAGGCCGAGGCTCAGCGGCAGGAATCTCAGCGGCAGGAATCTCAGCGACAGGCCGCGGCGCAGCGGCAGGAAGCCCAGAACCGCGCCGACGAGCAGAGGCGCCAGGACGATCAGCGGCAGTCCAGCTCCAGGAAACAGTAAGGCTCACAGCACTTCCAGGATCAGACACTTCAAGTAGAGGGTCTCGGGAACCGTCAGAAGGATGGGATGGTCCCGAGCCTGCGTGCGGCGCTCCAGGATGCGCAGCGTGCGGTGGGCGTCGAGCGAGGCCGACGCGATCAGCTCCAGAAAATCGGCCTCGCTCAGATGATGTGAGCAGGAGCAGGTCACCAGGATGCCTCCGGGAGGCAGCAGGTGAAGCGCGCGCAGATTGATTTCCTTGTAGCCGCGGGCGGCGGATTCGAGCGACTGGCGCGACTTGGCGAAGGCCGGCGGGTCCAGCACGACGAGCGAAAAGTGACGGCGGGCGGAGGCGTAACCGGCCAGCAGGGAGAACACGTCGGCTTCGCGGAATTCCACGTTGGCGATGGCGTTGGCCTCGGCGTTGGCGCGGGCGGCGGCGATGGCGGGCGCGGAGCTGTCCACGGCTTCCACGCTGGTGCACTTCGCGGCAAGGTGCAGGGCGAAGCCGCCCGTGGAGGTGAAGCAGTCGAGCGCGCTGCCGCCGCGGGCATAATGGGCGGCGGCGAGGTAATTCTCGCGCTGGTCGAGGAAGATGCCGGTCTTCTGACCGTGCAGGAGATCGACGCGCAGCGCGAGGCCGTTCATCCGCACCATCACGGTCTCGGGGACCTCTCCCGCCAGCACCGGCGATTCGAGCGGCAACTGCTCCTTGGCGCGGACCGGGACGTCGTTGCGGGCCAGGATGCCGCGCGGTTGGAAGATCTCCTCGAGGCAGGACGCGATCTCGGATTTGGCGGCATCCATGCCCTGGTCGAGCGTCTGCACGACGAGGTAGTCGCCGTATCGATCGACCACGAGCGCGGGCAGGAGATCGGCTTCGCCGTGGACCACGCGCCAGGCGTCGGTGTTGTGTACGACGTTACGGCGATGCTCGACGGCGGCGCGGAGGCGGGCGAGGTAGAAGCCGCGGTCCACCGGAACGGTCTCGCGCGAAAGCATGCGGAGGGCGATGAGCGATGCCGAGCTGTAGTGCGCCGTGCCCAGGGGACGGCCGCGCGCGTCGGCGACCTTCACGGCCTCGCCGGGCTGCGCGCCATTGCGATCGGTGACATCACTCGCGAAGATCCACGGGTGACCGGAGGCGACGCGATCGGTCGCCTTGCGGTTCACGCGGACTTCGTTCATCGCATGGCCTGCAGGCGGCGGATGCGTTCCTCGGTGGGGGGATGGGTGGAGAACAGCCGGCCGATGCCCCCGGCGACAAAGGGCTTGATGATGAACAGGTGCGCGGTGGAGGGAGTGGCCTCCATGGGGATGCGCTTGGACCAGCCGTCCAGCTCCTTGAGGCCGTTGATCAGCGGGTAGGGCGAGCCGACGTACTTGGCGGAAGCGGCGTCGGCGTCGTACTCGCGCGAGCGCGAGATGGCCATCTGGATGAGGAGCGCGGCAAACGGCGCGAGGATCATCATGGCGATGGCGGCGACCATGTTTCCGCCGCGCTCGTCGTCGTCGCCCGACGGGCCGAACCACATGGCCATGCGGGCCACCATGGTGATGGCGGCGGCGATGGTGGCGGCTACGGAGCTGATGAGGATGTCGCGGTGCAGCACGTGGCCCAGCTCGTGAGCCACCACGCCTTCGATCTCGTTGTCGTTCATGATCGTGAGGATGCCGGAGGTGAAGGCCACCGAGGCGTGCGAAGGGTTGCGGCCGGTGGCGAAGGCGTTGGGCGACTGCTCGGGAATCAGGTACAGCTTGGGCATGGGAAGGCCCATCCGCTGGCAGAGGCCCCGCACGATAGGCGCCACGCGGCGGTACGCCTCGGGATTTTCGGTCTCGGTGACGGGCGCCGCGGAGTACATGGAGAGCGCGATCTTGTCGGAGAAGAAATAGCTGGCGAAGTTGGCGACGACCGCGAAGGCCAGGCCCATGTAGAGGCCGTTCCGGCCTGCTATGGCGCCGCCGCCCAGGACGAGCAGGGCGCTCAGCAGGCCGAGAAGGACCACGGTTTTGACGGTGTTCATGAGTGGGTTTGCTCCACCGGGACGAGGCGCGTGAACTGAAGGCCGCCGCGATCGGGGGTGACGTCCACCAGGATGGTGTCGCCTTCGATGAAGTCGGCGTTGATCAGCTTGAGCGCCAGGGGATCCTGAATCAGGCGCTGGATGGCCCGTTTCATGGGGCGCGCGCCGTACTGCGGGTCGAAGCCCTCGGCGATGATCTGGTCCTTGGCCGCGGCGGTGACTTCCAGGCTCACCTTACGGTCCTGCAAGAGCTTCGCCACGTTGTTCAACTGGATGTCCACGATCTGGCCGAGGTGCTCGCGAGTCAGGGCGTTAAACACAATGATATCGTCAACGCGGTTCAGGAACTCGGGGCGGAACTGCTGCTTCAGCGTATCGAGCAGCATCTTGCGGGGGACTTCGGCGCCTTTGTCCTTGCCATGAACCGAGAAGCCGATGGTGTTCTTCTCCACCATGCCGGTGCCGACGTTGGAGGTCATCACGATGACGGTGTTCTTGAAGCTGACGGTGCGGCCCTGGCCGTCGGTGAGGCGGCCGTCGTCGAGGATCTGGAGCAGCGTGCCGAAGACCTCGGGATGCGCTTTTTCGATCTCGTCGAACAGGACGACGGAATAAGGCCGGCGGCGGACCTGCTCGGTGAGCTGGCCGCCTTCCTCGTAGCCGATGTATCCGGGAGGCGAGCCGATCATGCGCGCCACGGCGTGTTTCTCCATGTACTCGGACATGTCGACGCGGATCATGGCGCGCTCGTCGTCGAACAGGTAGTTCGCCAGGGCGCGGACCAGCTCGGTCTTCCCCACGCCGGTGGGGCCGAGGAAGATAAAGCTGCCGATGGGCCGGTCCGGATCGCTGAGGCCGGCGCGATTGCGCAGGATGGCGTTGGAGACCAGGCGCACGGCTTCGTCCTGGCCGATGACGCGGTCCTTGAGGCGCTCGGGCATCTGGACCAGCTTCTGGATTTCGCCTTCCATCATGCGGGTGACGGGGATGCCGGTCCACTTGGCGACGATGCGGGCGATATCGTCCTCGCCGATTTCCTCTTTGAGGAGCGCGTTTTCCTTCACGGATTCGAGCTCCTGCTCGGCGGACTGGATATCCTTTTCAATCTGCGAGAGGCGGCCGTAGCGGAGCTGCGCGGCTTTTTCCCAATCGCCGGCGCGGGTGGCCTTCTCCTCTTCGAGGCGCATTTTGTCCTGCTCCTCCTTGAGCTGGCGGACGCGAGTGATGGCGCTTTTCTCGCGGTTCCAGCGCTCCTTGAGGCCGGCGGCTTCGCCGCGCAAATGCTCGAGCTCGCTTTCAATGTGGCGCAGGCGTTCGTGCGAGGCGGCGTCCTTTTCCTTGCTGAGGGCCTGGCGCTCGATTTCGAGGTGGGAGATGCGGCGGTCGAGGTCGTCGATTTCGATGGGCATGGAGCCGATCTGAAGGCGCAGCGCGGAGCCGGCTTCGTCGATCAGGTCGATGGCCTTGTCGGGGAGGAAGCGGTCGGCTATATAGCGGTGCGAGAGCACGGCGGCGGCGAGGATGGCGGAATCCTTGATGCGGACACCGTGGTGGATTTCGAACTTCTCTTTGAGGCCGCGGAGGATGGCGATGGTGTCGTCGACCGAAGATTCGCCCACCATTACGGTCTGGAAGCGGCGGGCCAGGGCGGCGTCCTTTTCAACGTGCTTCTTGTACTCGCGGAGGGTGGTGGCGCCGATGCAGCGCAGCTCGCCGCGGGCGAGGGCGGGCTTGAGCAGGTTGGCGGCGTCGATGGCGCCTTCGGCGGAGCCCGCGCCGACCAGGGTGTGAAGCTCGTCGATGAAGCAGACGATCTCACCGTTGGAATCGATGATCTCTTTGACCACGGCCTTGAGCCGGTCTTCGAACTCGCCGCGGAACTTGGTGCCGGCGATCATGGAGCCGAGGTCGATGGCGACCAGGCGTTTGTTCTTGAGCTGGTCGGGGACGTCGCCGCGAACGATGCGCTGGGCGAGTCCTTCGACGATGGCGGTCTTGCCGACGCCGGGCTCGCCGATGAGGCAGGGGTTGTTCTTGGTGCGGCGGCTGAGGACCTGCATGATGCGGCGGATCTCTTCTTCGCGGCCGATGACGGGATCGAGCTTGCCTTTGCGGGCGGACTCGGTGAGGTCCTGGGCGTAGCGCTCGAGGGCCTGGTACTTGGTTTCGGGATTCTGGTCGGTGACGCGCTGGCTGCCGCGGACGGAGACGAGGGCCTTGAGGATGGCGTCGTGAGTGGCGCCGGCGCGGTCGAGCAACTGGCCGGCGGGGTCGCTGCGCTGCTCGGCGAGGGAGAGGAGGAGGTGCTCGGTGGAGACGAACTCATCCTTGAAGCGGCCGGCTTCGTCGAAGGCACGCTCCAGGATGTTGTTGAGCGGCTGGGAGAGGAACATGCCGGGCTGGGCGCCGCCGGTTTTCGGCAGGTTGGCGAGCATGCGCTGGGCTTCGGAGACGATGGCGTCCGGATGGGCTCCACACTTTTCGAGCACGGGCCGGACGATGCCCTCCTTCTCCTGGGCGAGAGCGATGAGCAGATGCAGAGGGAACATGACCTGGGTGCCGCTCTGCTCGGCTATGCCCTGGCACTGTTGCAAGGCCTCCTGGGCCTTTTGGGTGAGTCGATCGATTCGGAACATGGGGACCCCTAAATAAACTTTGGGCCGGGAAGGCCCGGCCCGTCAAGATAGCTGTCGGGGGGCGGTTGACCCCTGCCGACGTGAAAAACGCGCCCGCAAGCGGGCGTGGCAGGCTGAAGCCTGCCCCACAAACTAGTTATTAGATGCGTTAGGCCTTGACTTCGACTTTGACCTGGCGCGGCTTGGCGGCTTCCTTCTTGGGAAGCGTGACGGTGAGCACGCCGTTGTTGAACGCTGCGCCGACCTTTTCGGTGTCGAAGGAATTGGGCACGGCGAAGCTGCGCATGAAGGTGCCGTAGCTGCGCTCAATGCGGTGATAGCCCTTGCCGGATTCGTTCTTTTCGAACTTGCGTTCGCCGGAGATGGTGAGCGTCTGGTTCTCGACGCGGACATCGATGTCCTTCAGGTCCACGTCCGGGAGGTCGGCCTTCAGGACCAGATCCTCCTCGGTCTCGAAGATATCGACAGCGGGAGACCACGGACGGTTTGACTGCGGCTCGGAGAGCAACCGCGTGAAGGCGTCTTCGAAGACACGGAGATTGGCTAAAGGATCGAAATGGCTGAGAGACATGTTGATTGAACTCCTCATAGTGAAAGTTGGTGGAGGCCGGCTGGCGACCTCACCCAATTGCAATCATAAAATATGCGCGTAATATTGTCAAGTATCATGAGCATGTATTTTGGAGGAAAATGTGCGTTGAAAAAGCTGTGGCTGGTGGGTGACGCATCGGGTGACGAATCGCATGGAGAGTGGGGGAATCCATTCGGCTCTCACTAAGATGCTTTGTTTCTGTTGGTTGCGAGGATGGCTCGGATGTTGGGTGACGCATCTGGTCCGCTGCGAGGGGCTTTGGGCGGGGGTAAGCCGGCGAGGCGCCGGAGCCTCTTCGGGCTGGATTCGTTCTGCATCAGGTTCCGCACTTCCCTCTCAACCCTATTATCCGCCCGAGGTGTCCCGGAGGACGGGTGCGGCGGATCGGGTGCAATGGAATAAGTGGTGCAGGATCATGGGATTAGAGGGAATTGAAAAAAGTTCGAAGTCTTGTGACCGGGATTTCGAGGGAGTGCGGCCGCAGTGAGGCGGTGAAGTAAGCCATTCAGAATCAAAGGGATCGGGGACGCTAACCGACTGCCGGTTGAAAGCCGGCGGGTTGGCTTGCGACTGAAAGTCGCCTGAAGGGAAGCGGTCGGGACGCGGCAGCCAGGAGTGGCTGCGCCACCATCAGGCGACGCGGAACTCGCCGAGCGCTTCAAACGGGCCACGATGTTGCGGACGGGCGTGCCGGCGTAGATGTTGTGCACCGGATTGAAGACGTAGCCGCCGCCGCGCGAGAAGGACGCCTGAATAATACCAGGACGCCGGAGGACAGCTACGAGCGGTTGCATGCAGTCGGGAGTTGTGCAAAATTGGGTCCATGGAACGCGACCGTGTCATAGCCGCTTTGAAGGCCCAGGAACAGGAACTCCGCACGGCTGGCGTGTTGAGCGTGTCTGTGTTCGGCTCGGTCGCACGCCGGGAGGATCCCGCGCACGATGTCGATGTGGCGGTGCGGCTCGGCGAGAATTTCTCGGCGCCAGGTCTCGATTATCTCCGGCGCTTGAGCGAACTCGAAGGGCGTCTGTCCGGAATACTGGGATGCAAAGTGGATGTCATCGAAGAGCCGGTGCGCAAGAAACGTCTTCAAATAGAGATCGACCGAGACCGCGCCCGTGCCTTCTGACAAACCCGCCCGCCGCCTGGAAGACATCATCGGGTGTTTGCGCAGATGAAGTGACCGGGACTTCACGGGATCTATGTCGCCGCTGGCTCCCACCAGGCCTCTTCTCCAAGAGCCTAGGGCGTTTATGAGGACCGGTCCGATCTGTTTCGGAGCGAGAAACGAGGTACGCATCAAGATTCGAAAAGTCTTAGAGGCACAGGCTCCCCGAACCAGCCTTCCCGTATCGCAATATCTGCAACGGCCTTCGCCCGCCGCGCCACGCTACGGGTGCAACTCTCGTCCGCAAGGCTGACCAGGTAGCTGGGGTACATTGCTGGTTCGCCAGCAATTGCCTTCGCGATTGCTAAGCGCATGATGCCAGCTCGTCTGCGGCGGAGGGCTAGCCTGTAGGGCTCGAGTGCTCCCGATTCGTAGCAGCGCTGAATTCGCTGCAGATCCGGCTCCCAGTCTCCGGTGCCAAATCTCTCGACGTCAAGCGCTTCACTTTGAACGAACTCCAGAATGGCGGGATCGTTGTCGACCTGATCCGCGAAAAAACGTTGATGTAGCTGGTGTGCCGTCTCGGGGACCGCGCGACTCGCCAAAGCTACAACTGTTCGAGCGGATAGGCTTCCAGTGAGTGCTTTAGCATCGAACGATGTCATGACATCTTCTTTTCGAAGATGGGCAAGACTGATCGATAGTCTGGTAGAGGTGAATACTTGATGCCACTGCTGGTCGTCCAACCGCACCAACGTGTCGTTCAGACTCTCATGTACTGCCGCTAGGGTCTCCGGGGTCGCCCATGTCATTGCCACCAAGGAGACTATCATGCGATCTTCTGGAGTACGGGCCGCGCTGAACTGCCCTTTCCACCACAGCTTTGAACCAGACTTCAACCGAGCATGTCTGGTTCTGCGACAGAGACTCCTAGAGCGATCCAGTAGATCCGGGGAATCCCCACACCGCTCCGAACTTGATTTGATGCCGGCGGCTAGATTTGCCAAGGAGAAGAAAGCCCAACGATCACCCCACTCGGCCCGACCGGCCTCCACAATCCGCTCCCACGGTGAGATTTCCGTTGCCCACTCGGCAGCGGTTTTCTCAGACTCCTCCTGTGCGAGAGCAGCAACTTCAACGCACTTTCTGTGGCTCAGGTACAGTTCGGTGTTTGTCGCGAGTTCTGGCCCCCAGTGCAGGTGCTCCGGTACGTTCTGCTGGGCTAGCACCTTTGACAAGGCGACTGGCACCCGATCCGAAAACGCTGTTGCGTACCGGGTAAGATCAAGCGCGTGGCTCAACGCGTCGAGGGCCGATTCCATACGCCGCTGGTGATGTGGACGCATTTCCCGCGCCAAAATAGCGGCCACGGACAGCTCAAAAGTCCTCTCGTCCCGCTCCAGATAATCGAGCCGCCTAGCCCGATAGAGGAGATCCATAGACTCTTCTGAGCAATCCGGCCTCTCTACAAGGTCGGCAATCTCGCTCAAAGCAAGCCGAGATAGGACTCCGAGCCTCAGACCATACTCTAGCCACCGAGGCGGCATCACCGAACTCGCACGTTCCCGCCACGCCGATATGGATTCGTCTACTGATATAACGTTGGCTCTGAGCAGCTCGACAATTTCAAATCCGTAGTCGGCCGGAGGAGCGCTTGCAAGGATGTCGAATGCCCTTTTAACTAGTTCCTCTCGACCGCACTTGGGCGGCAGTGTAATCGGGTTCCAAGACGTTCGATGCCGACGTGGGTGCGACCCAGAGGCTAATAGGTACCGTAGGCCGATGCCGTCAAGCACTAGCTTCACTACCTTTGCGACTGACTTGGGATTCTGCGAAAATACCCAGTCTGCCAATAACGTACAAGCAAGCATTCTAGGATGCGTAGTCGTCTTAAATCCTTCATCGTTCGCTAGCTCTTCCAAGCGCTCTACAAGCGCTGGTAGCTCACCCTTACTGAAGCACCCCGCGTAGAACCGTGTGACGTTCGTCCAGTAGAAGTTTCGAGCGAGAGCGTCAAATCGATCTGGCTTCGTTCCACGTTGTTCTTTTCCAGGCGGCGAGTACGGAGCGGTTTCATACAAAAAGCGACCCGCGAAGTATTCACGTAAGGGCTGTACCTCAAACTCAAACGTACCCTCGACTCGAGAAACCAAAAACACGACTCGCTCGACCATTCCCGTGAACAATTCCGTTGCAAGGGTTGTTGGCTGTTCCTCTCGGGCGAGATAACTCGCTAGAGTCTGCTGCAAACGATCCTGTGAGATACTTCCGCGAGCGTCTCCTTGCTCAGCCTCAGATTGGAGCACCCACGCAAGGTACCTGTGAATGTCTATCAAAAGGTCGCGATGCTCGCGGACTACAGGGCTCTTTTCTGATTCTCGGTTGAAGAATAGATCAACATAGTTGTCATAGAGCGCTGTCCTTTTGTCGGGGAGAGAACTCCCTCGGGTGAGAATTAGGCTCAGCAAAATCGTCAGCTGCATCGGATTTCGGGCGAGATCGCGAAGGTGCGGGTATTCGAGTTTGTCTCTGAGCGTCTTCTTGAAGTCGGATGCCTCTTTGCCGTCAATCCGTCGACCTCGAAGCCATTTGTCCGCGTATTGGTTGATCAGAGACTGCGTCAAGGAGGCGAGCTGAAAGTAAGGGTATCTATCTGGCGGCATGCCAGGGGAATTTGCGAACGCCGCCGGACGGCTGGTGACTACGGTCTGAAGCGACGCCGCGTTAGCCTCCAACCGTTGAATACCCTTCATGATCTCCTCAACTACCTCGTGGCGTCGGTTGATGTCGGCGACCTCATCCAATCCGTCTAACACGATAAGGACTGAACTGATTCGGAACACTGCCAAAAGATCGTCAGTCGTAAAATTCGTACCGCCAGAATGGAATCCAATGAGAGCGGCAATGAAGGACTCGATGGACTTACGCCACCCAGCGGGAGGCTCCTTCTTCTCATCGCCACCGAAGGGATCTTGCCTGCCTAGCCACGTGGCAAAATCTCGAAGATCTATTCTAATCGGCAAGCGGGGAGGCACGTCTCGGTACTCAAGAGGAAGCTTCCCTAGGGCCTCGGCATCCTTCAGCAGCCTCATCCGATGCACTTGGCAAACATACTGCGTTATCGTCGATTTACCCTGCCCTGGTGCGCCTTCCAAGACAATGTGGGGCAATCTAGCCTGAAACTGTGCGTCCAGCAACAGGGCTGCTGATCCGACTGGCGCCTCGCCATAGTGTCGGTAGTCATGCTGATACATCGTTGCCTGAGCGTCATCAGGGTCGAGGGTGCGGTGGAGAATATTCCCAACGATTCCCTGGAATAGCCTGGCTTGCCGATAGTCGGACCCAAGCTCGCGAAATACCACGGGGACATCCACGAACAAGTCGATCAGATGATTCTGGAGTTCGACTTGCTTGAAGCGGACCTGTTCATCAGTGCTGTACTGCTGGGCGAGAAATGCCCGAATCGCGCCTTCCCTTCGCTCATGATGCTCGGACAGCCCTGATTCGATTACGGCCCGAAGAAAGTCCGGACCGGTCATGAGCTCAGGGTAGACCCACTTGACCGCCCAGGCGTTGTCAAGGCGCCGGTTGATGTCATCACGCCACCAACACATGAATGGGATGGAAAGCTCACCACGGAAGCGGTCGCTAAGTTGGTCCATCGATCCGACATCGAGGTGGGAAGTGCCTTTGATGTTGGTGATCAGGTAGAACTGTATGGCTCCGCGCGGCACCAACTTCTTAACTTTCGGAAGTTCCTCATCCATTATCGCGAGCAACCACTTGTGTGGATCGGCCTCTGCCAAAGGCCTTCTGGAGTACTTGACTTGAAAGATGACGAATTTGCCCGCGCTCTGCTCAGAAATGTAGGAAATTGCGTCGCGTCCGCCGTCGGGTTGCGCAACAGGGAAACACTGGACATTGGGGTGCTCTCGTAACAGGAGCGCCTGACAGAATTCCTGAAAGTGCTCAGGGCCAAGGTTCTCTAGTGGGTAGTCCATATGTGTTGGCCGCAGCTTCGAGCGGTCATCCTCAATATACATCGAAGGGAAAGCACCCGCAGGTTCGCAATGGCGAAAAAGCTTGAGGCTGGGGCGCGTTCGGTGCGTAATGAACTCAGACCCGCAAGTTGATCGAGGGCACGGCCCGGCGGTCTCGCACTCCACCGAACCAGGAGCCCAAGAAAAACCCGGCTGAAGGGTCGCGAAAAGACATTAGTCACGCAAGCCACCATCCCGCCCGGAGTGCCAGTGCTGGCGGGTCGCTCCCGTGAAACGCCGTTGACGGAGTCAGGCCGGCCGTTGAAGCGCTTGGCCGTTAAGTGGGTAGTCTGTAAAGTCAGAGGCGAATCGCCGGGTGATGTTCCGGAGCTTTTCCGGCGTCCAGCTTTTCCGGCGTCCAGCTTTTCCGGACTCCAGTTCACCGGATGGACTTGAGGACGAACGCCTGGCTCCCATATCGGCATTCGCGGTAATTCGGTGAGGATAGAATAGGAATATGGTGCTCAGCGCACAGGAAGAATTGCGAATCCGTGCCGTCCGGGCACTCCCGCCGGAAAAAGTTGGGAAGGTCCTGAATTGGGCTCGTCCACTTGCTGATCTCGCGAGCGGGCGCCCGATCCAGTGGTCCGATTCCTGGACTGACGAGGATCTCGCTGAAGCGACCGCGTCCGCTGTGCGGCGCTTCGAAGATCAGGAACGGAAGGACCGTTGAAACCCGGAGACGTTGTCATTTGGGCGTTTCCCGGCGCGCAGGTTACCAAGACTCGTCCCGCAGTGGTGCTCTCAACGGAAGACTACCATCGACACAGGCCCGACGTGCTGGTCGGCCTGATGACGACACAAGCTCCGAAGCCGTTGGCTCCGACCGATTGTGCGTTGCGTGATTGGAAGCAAGCGGGTCTGCATGCGGCGTCGTTCTTCAGGCTGTTTCCGGTCACTCTACCCCAGCGCGAGGTCCGGTTGATCGGAAGACTCTCCGATTCGGACTGGGAGTCGGTGCGGGTGTGCTTTACGGCTGGGTTTGGCGTCGAGTAGTTTGCTACGACACCGGTCGCACCCCGCTGAAGAACCGCTCCCTTACGGTCGCGGCTCGGTAACTCTCTCAGGAGCCGCGGAACTCGCCGAGCGCTTCGAACAGGGCCACGATATTGCGCACGGGCGTGCCCGCCTGGATGTTATGCACCGGATTGAAGACGTAGCCGCCGCCGCGCGAGAAGACTTCGCAGCGGGAGAGCACCTGACCGCGGACTTCCTCCGGCGTTCCGAACGGAAGGGTGTGCTGCGTGTCCACACCGCCGCCCCAGAAGACGATGCGGCTGCCGTATCGCTCCTTCAACTCGCGCGGATCCATCCCGGCGGCGGAACACTGGACGGGATTCAGAATGTCGAAGCCGCACTCGAGGAACGGATCGATGAACTTCTCCACCGCGCCGCAGGAGTGCTTGAAGGTCCGCCACGGCGTGTTGCGGTGAATCCAGTCGTTGATGCGGCGGTAGAACGGCGACCACAAATCGCGGAAGGTCGAGACCGAACAGAAGGACGAAGTCTGGGTGCCGAAATCCGTCCCGCAGATGTTGATCACATCCACCAGAGGAGCCACGCGCGCGGCGATCCGCTCCAGGTTGCGCAGACCGATTTCGCACTGTCCCTCGAAGACGCGGCGGATGTAGTCGCGGCGCGAGCGGATGGACATGTACCACTCGCTAATGTCGCGGATGCCGCGCGGATTCTTCAGGCTCATGCCGGGCACCAGCGCGATGTCGCCGAAACTGGTTCCACCAAAACTGGCCACCACCGCCCTGCCGGTGGCGCGGGCGGCTTGCGCACGGCTCTCGAGATCGTCCAGATCCGCATCGGAGACCGGCCCGAATTCCTCCAGGTTGTCCGCGGGATCGAGACGGTCCTCGTCGATGGGCTGCTGCCGGATGATGCCGTCGAAGAAATATCCGCCGGCGGGCATCTTGGCGCTGGGCGGCACGGCGAGGTCGCCCGAAGGATAGAGCAGCGTGGCGCCATCCGCATCTTTAGTCGTGTTGAAGCCGCCGGGCACCAGCACCTCGAGGCCATCGTCCATACGCCAGGGCTTCCAGCCGTCGAGCGGAAAGCCGAACTTGGTGGCTCTCCTCAAGAGCGGTTCGGTGTCGATGCCCAGCAGCGCTTTCAGATCGCCAGCCACCTCGCCGAGCATCTGTCCGGGATCGATTACGCGGACCGGACCGGGGTCGAGCGAGAAGTATTCGCGCAGCGCCGTAACGCAACTGACGTGGATGCCCGAGACGAAGGTCGATCCGAGATCCACCGGGATGCGGCCGGGCGCGCGGTGGCCGAGGGCTTCGGCGATGCGGGCCGCGGGCGCCTGGGCGGTCATGCGACGCCTCCCACACGGCTCGCCAGAAACGCGCGGACGGCATCGGCGGAATCGAGAGACATCGCCTCGCGAGCCACCGCCTCGGCTTCGGGTAGACTCCAGCGCAAGATGGCGCGCTTGAGCTGAGGAATGAGCGGCGCGCTGACGCTGAATTCGCGGAGCCCGAGGCCCAGGAGCAAGGGCGTCGCCAGGCGGTCGGCGGCCAGCTCGCCGCAGAGCGTGACTCCGATACCGGCGTGGCGGCCGGCATCGATGGCCTGGCGGATCAGGCGTAACACGGCGGGCTGAAAGGCGTCCGCGAGGAAGGCCACGCGGGCGTTGGTGCGGTCCGCGGCCATGGTGTACTGCGTGAGGTCGTTGCTGCCGATGCTGAAGAAGTCCACTTCGGGGGCCAGTTGGTCGGCGACTGCAACGGCCGAGGGCACTTCGATCATGATACCCACCTTCACTTTCTGTCGACCCGGGTCAGGGGGAACACCGGGCGGGATAGTTTTCCCTTGGGGCGGCTCGGGGGGAACGCCGGGAGGGAGGGTTTTCGCTGAGGGCGGCTCGGCCGGAACGCCGGCGGGGATGGCTTTCGCTGGGGGCGGCTCGGCCGGAACGCCGGCGGGGATGGCTTTCGCTGGGGGCGGCT
>Ga0209517_10000142_pt1 | contig 123718 bp, 98 predicted proteins | sample PeaSoiMetSII2010_FD_187695 | JGI IMG/M metagenome (GOLD analysis project Ga0209517, IMG submission 187695) | Peat soil microbial communities from Weissenstadt, Germany - SII-2010 (SPAdes) (version 2) | ecosystem: Environmental > Terrestrial > Soil > Wetlands > Peat | place: Germany...
CGGTATCTTAGTATGGATAACTAAAAATTATCGATGACTATCGAGGAACTCGCCGCGCCAAGCGCAATGCATAGCCTCGCCTCTGACGGCTTTCTCCTTGTTTCAATCCCAGATGGTACCAGGACAGCTATCGATTCCACGTTCAGGCGAGGAGCGGCATTCTTTCGTCAGACGGTAGAGGCGAAGATGACGACAAGTTTGGCGGGCGATCTGGGTTACCGGGCATACGGCGTCGAATACTCGTCATCGCCAGAGCGTCCCGATCAAATGGAGTCCTTTACAATTAATCGGGGCTGTACAGATCGTCTAAGCCAACTGCCAAACATGAGAGGGCGAGATTTGTCCAGTGACATGGCTCGTACGCTCGAACTCTTTGCATCCGTCGCAACCTCATTGACCAGGACCTTAGCTCATTTCTTTGGGCAAGATACCGACGGGCTACTCTCGAATAGCCTTGTGGACTGGTCAATATTGCAACTCAATTTTTCGCGACCATCCCGAGCCCAGGGGGAATACATCAACGAAGTACATGAAGATGGTTCCCTGTTGACGGTTGCTTCAGTAACTGGTCACGGATTGGAAATTCAACGCAACAGCGGACTGTTCGCTCCGGTCACGCCAGCTCATGACCAACTCTTGATATTTCCGGGTGAAATTCTACATCTTCTCTCTGCTGGCTTGATCAAGCCTTGCTACCACCGCGTTAATGCACTGGACTATCTACCAGAGCGAATGTCGTTGCTGCTGTTTGCAGATTGTGATCCGAAGCTTTGTGAGCCTTGGGTGACCGGAGACGCGAATCGGGGGGTAAACATAGGCGAACGCGTCCTGAATAATTCGTTGCGCTTTGGATTAAAGGAATGGACGACTAAATGAGATGGCCTCCCGTAGCCAACTTTATATCGCCGGCTCAAGTCTGTGATGCCGGATCTGTGGCAACGTAGGACGGATTGACCGGACAGGAATGAGATTGTCATTCCAAGGCAATACGCAGAGCCCGCGCCAGTCTGGCAAACATGCCAATCTCCGAGTGATCTCATAATCGCTGAGGCGAACCGAATACAGGCAGTGGTTGTCGGGGCGATTGACTGCATCTGTTGTTAATTTTAGTTTGAACCGTCGCAGGATGTCGTCACCCTCCTCCGTGGCTGCGACTGCAAATACGAGCGGCTGCATTGAGCCATAGTAATGTTCCATATATCGCAAAAGGGCCCAAACCAACATGCTCGCATTGCGGCGTCCGCTGAATGACTCCGGAGACCAAACCGCCAAGCCGGCAACAAACAGGTATTTGCAGTGCGCACGCTCCGACACCGTGCAGACATCGTCGTGTCGGAGTTGGTCTTCGGTGACCCGCCCCTCAATAAACAACTGCGCAAATGCATCTTTCAAAGGAATGACGTCAAAATAGCCGAGGAGATTTCCTTCTTCATTGACTAGCGCGGCCAATACTTCAGGATTTTTCAACCAGATAGCTTCGTAGGTGGTCGCCGAGATTGTAAAATGCGTTCCATAGCATTCTTGTGCCAACCGACTGGCTTGTTGAGCAACACCGCTACTGCACGGACATTCGACGCGCGTTCGCGCGACGTGGCCTATCTCCTCAGGAAGAACATCATTTACCGACAGCTGCGCTTCGCGCATTTGTTTGCGGCTTGCTGCCAAGGCAACTGCGAGGCTGATTAGCGTAAGGGCAACCGCCTGCAACCAAGATAAATGTTTGTCAACTAGTGATAAGACAGTCGAGGTGAAACCAAGAATTCCGGCAAATATGAGCCAGAAGCGAAGGCGAAAGCCTTTTCTCCCAATGGCTGTTCCTAGGCGACGGAGCGTTCCCATAGGAGAAAATCATGACCGTACCAGTGGTTAACGAGTGTACAGATCTCCCGGTAGCCCGAGCTCGCGAGCGTGACGCGCGATGCGACATTATTTGGTCGGCAGTCACACCAGATCTTGTGTGCCCCCGCCCGCTTCGCCCGTTCATCAAGTGCGCTCAAAAGAGCAGTGCCCATACCACGCCGACGGTATTCGGGACTCACACCGAACCAGGAAAGCCAGATCAGCCCGTCATCGAGGTTGCTGAAACAAAAGCCAACGATCTGCGTATTGACCGTTGCTACCTTAACCGAATCCACGTCTGCAGCAATCATCTGTTCGAGACGACAAGGACTATATTTCGAAACCTCTGAACATCTTGCTGCTTCGTTGTAATACGGCAACGATAGAACAATCTTGGCGAACAGAGCACTGACTTCGGCAATCCCCTCGTCACGGGGACAAGAGATCGTAATGCTCGCGGCTGCTTCCATTGCGTGGAGGGTGTTCCGGGCCATCGATAATTTTTAGTTATCCATACTAAGATACCGGACCGAAGGCCGGAAAAGGCACTTTTATCGATGTAATGTTCAAAGAGTCCATCGCTGGCGGCGAGTCATGAGCAAAAAAGCTCCTCTCACTAAGGAGGGGAGCTTGTGGCGGCCAACTTCCTCCGCCCGACGTCGGGCTGCGGAATTTGCAAGAATACGGGACTGACGGTTATGATTAATTGCCAGCCCTTGAGCTCAACGCTTTGGCTGTCGGGGTTGGTTGCCAATCCACTCGAAAGCCCGTGCAGCGATCAGGCTCACAACCAAGAGGTTGTTGCGGCCAAAACTGCTGGAGTTCTTCCATGTGTCTCCGTCCTTGTAAGACCGCTGGAAGGTGACGTTGAACAATGGACCTTTCTCGCTCTCCTGGCGCCAAATGCTCGCGCTGATGGCACCGTGACGGATTTTGTGGACTGGTTGGCTGTTTGATGCACTGGCTTGTGTTTGGTTTTTCATGATGTTTTTGTTTTGTTGGTTTGATGGTGAGGAGGCAAAGTGTTGGTGGCGCCTGTTGGCACTGGCATGGACCAGCGAGAATCCGCAAGTTTTCAAAGTGCTGTTGGTCGTAGACCGCTCCAACATCCCAGAGCGGAGAAGGAACTCACTAAACGACTACATGGCGGGAACGTAGTGGATGCCTTTGTCCAAATAGCTCGGGAAGACAAATGAGCAAGGCCAAGAAAGGTCGACTTAGATACGGGTACCGGCGTCTGAGCCTCTGCGTTCAAGGGTATGGGATGCGAACCGATCAGAAAAGAGGGTAAAATTTGCGTTTTGCGGCAAACCTGCATCACGTTCTGAAGCGCGCAGCGACTTCGCAAGCGGTCGGTTTTATTGGTTGGCAAAGATGCATGTTTGTTATACTCTCAAGCCTTACCGGCGTTTGTTTATGTCAAAAGAAATCACTATTCTTCACATTAGCGATCTGCACGCAAAATTGGATGAGAAGGACAAGCTTCAATCGCGTGCAAATGCCCTTTTTGATGACATCTCGCGGCTAAATTTGGAAATCGATTTGGTCGCGTTTACAGGTGATGTGGCATTTTCAGGCAAAAAAGAAGAATATCAACTTGCAAGCGAGGTTTTGCTCGAACCGCTTTTGCGACGATACAAAATATCACCCAAAAAGGTATTTGTCATTCCAGGCAATCACGATGTCGATCGCGAGCTGGTCGAACCGATGGAGGAAACGGGCTTAAGGAAATCCCTTAAAACGTCGGAGGCTGCGGGGAAAGCCTTCCGAGAAAATGGCTACGCATCGAAACGATTAGCAGGATATTTTGATTTTTTTAGTGGGCAGTATAATTGTTCTTCAGCACCATTTGCCTATAATTCGTTGTCCGCCCGCGGTTTCGATATAGGTGTGGCTAGCTTGAACTCAGCATGGCGCTGTTCGTGCGACAATGACAAAGGAAAATTATTTCTAACATATGAACAGGTCAACATTTCTGCCGATGCTTTAGATAAATGTGCACTGCGGATTGCATTAATCCATCATCCTTTCGAATGGTTCCATGAAGCTGAGAGTGACATTCTGGAGGATCTAAAACGCCGTTTCGAAGTAATCCTGACTGGACATTTACATCGGGCTATAAGTACTGCCGAACAGACAACAGCCCATAATTCGCTTTTTTTGACAGTTCCGGCTCTTTATGCAGGGGCCCACGGAGATGGTTACAACGTGTATCGCATAGGAATTGAGGATCGGGCTTTCACGGCAAACTTTCGTAAATACATCCGTAATCGCAACGAATTTGATAGAGACACGACTCACGCCAGAGATGGCTCACACAAGTTTGATCTTCCCGTCAGAGACATCTCAAAGATGTCTCATGCAGTAATGATTCAACGTATCACCGCGTGTAGGACACGATTACAGGAAGTAGTAAAACATCAATTACAAGTAATCCAAAAAGTTGATAACCCAGTATTAGTGACACCAAAGATTGCTAACGTCTCATGGCATTTTGGGACAAAGATTAAATCGCCTATCCAGGGAAGCCTTATCGATATTGCAAAAAAGCATGCAATTATCTATGGCCCAATTGACGCTGGAAAGACGATCCTTTTGGAAACTTTGACGGCGGATTTAAGTGATCAACGGGCTTCAGACAACGCTTCACGCTTAGCCCTCTATGTTGAGCTTAAGTCGAGCCAATCTTTTGAGTCAAAAGAAGCTGTTGCAGAGTTTATCGAAGCGGCCGCTGCCAGTGAACTGTCCGGAGAAGAATTGAGACACGCGGTAGTATTGCTCGATGGTCTTGGTGAAAAGCATTTGGCCGTTTTGGATTATCTTCTCGATTTGGCTTCGGAGCGTGACTGGGTGATAATTGCTTCCACGGGGAGTGAGTTGCTCTTCGACGCGCTTGGGCAAAGATCGTCATATAATGAGAAAGTTGATTTTTTTGAGGTGAGTCATTGGGGTCCGAGCCGTATTCGGGAATTTGTTGTAAAATATTTCGAGGGTACTGGAATCGACGTAGACGCTGCATACAACTTTGTTAGCGCCAGTCTTGAAGACACGGACATACCAGCGACTCCAATGATAGTCGCCCTGTATCTTTCAATATTTCCCTCATTGGGCAAACAAGTTTCGAGTCTATCGTTCGTCCGTCTACTTGAGAAAATCGAAGAACAACGCCTAGGTCAGGTCGAAACGTCAGCCGCAGATTCACTCTACAACAAACGTCAAATCCTTATGCGATTGGCTTGTGTCTGCAGAGAGCGCGGGACCATCAGTGTCGACCGGAAGACTCTTGAACAGATGATCGAAGCGTTCTTCAAAGAAAAATTTCTGCCTGTCGATTCACAACGGTTCATCGCATCGTTGCACGATAGTGGATTGATTATTGTTTCTGGCGGTTCGGTGAAGTTTTCGTATTTTGCCTTTTATGATTATTTCCTTGCTCGCGCGTTCGAGCGTAAGATAGCTGAACCTGATGAAATTCTCACCAGTCTGTCAGGGTGTTTGTCTATCGGCCATGCTCTAACTGTTTATGGCGGTATTTTCCGCGAGAATTCGAAAATTGCAGAAACAGTTCTCGGCCATGTCGGAACTGTCTTCAAGAACGATCAGGAATTCACGACAAAGGATTTAGAGAAATATATCAACGGTTTACTGATTGAAAATGATCCCAAGAAGACTGCCGATGAAATTGTGGATTCTGATTTAAAAAAGAAGATAAATTATGAAAAATATGACGAGGAATTTGAAAAACGTAAAAACCAAAAAGCACACGAGCGGATAGGATTATTACAGCCACATGAGCCCACTTGTCAAATCGAGGAACTTGCAACCTGTTTTCGCGCTTTGAAGACATTTTACAATCTTTTTCGCAATCTTGAAAATATTCCTGGTGAGAAAAAAGTTAAGTTCTTAGATCAAATTCTCAATTTTCACATTTGCAGTACGCTTAGCTTGATACAGTTCATACATAATCTGAAAAAGGAAGGTGCTAGCAGCGATTTTAAAACAATTACGGCATACATCGTGACTATGGGCGGGCAAATATTTCTTTCAAGTAATATTGGCAATCAGAGTTTGCAGGAAACGATCTTAGCAGCCTTAAAAAACACAAGTAATGACTTAAAACGTCTATTGCTTGTCTGTTTATATGCGGATTTACGCTTGCATGGCTATCAGAAGCAATTGGAAGATTATGTCACCCAAGCTGACGCTATGATTGCGGTAGAGCTAATTTATCTTCAAACTCGATTTTTGTTAATTACCCATGACTCTCTTCAAGTACCTGCGTCACTGATTTCTGCGTTTCAGGCTGCCTTTAAGAGGCGACATCAATTGTTTGGTGAGAAAACATCTAGGGGTACGTATGATAAGGCTTACTCTGCAGATTTCGAAGAAGCCAAGCGTCAACACCTGAGTTTTTTCAATGCCCAAGAGGCCTTGTTCCGTGCGAGCCATTACGGTTAAAATGGATAGAAAAATAATGTTTTTATTTCACTCACGGCTCGACTGTGTCATTCTCGGCACAACGAATATCAAGAATCTTCCGGAATCAGCCAAAGAAGGTCTACCGATTAACATTACATCTCGAACGCCCGTAGTGGCATAACCGACAAAAGAGATCGGCAAGAATATTTCTTGCCTCCACTGGCAAATTTACAGGTCTTTCATTGGACAGGCGTCGATCTATACTAATCCAGCAGCCTATTTCCGTTTGATCGGAACCCCAAACTCTTTTCTGAAGTGGGCATATATAAGTGCGGCTGCACGCTCGGCTTTGCGTAGATAGGTTCGAACATCGTCCCTCCCTCCCCGCATTTGAGGACGCTGAAATATGGAAGGGATGTTTCGCCCTTGTATCACCTGCATAATTTCAGGTTCGATTGGTGGAATGACCGGTGCTTCAGAAGACAAGGCGTCTCCCAGGATGACAAACGGTTTTCTGGCTTCAATCAACAGCTTTTTGTCCTTCAAGATTAGGTTCGATGCAATGGTGTCTAGAATCTCCTTTTTGGTCTTTGAATCGCCTTTGGTGAAGCGTTCCTGCACCAAACAGGCGAATTCGAACGTCCGTTCCGACAATTTCAACCTCTGTTCGTTTTGCTGCCCGGCGCAGTTTGACGATTTCTCCAAGTTTGCCTTTTCTTCGAGCAAATGGCTCCGCCGTTCTGCATATTCCGCATCAGAAAGGAGGCTGCCATCCCGGTTGCCGGGCGAGGTTTTCAGACTCACTAGCCCCTCGATCTGCCCCAGACACGCCCGATACGCCTGTTCCTGGGCCTGAACGATCTCCGCTTGGGATTGAGCCTCCTGCGCGTCTAATTCGTGCAGGTACTTATTCGCCAAATCTTTGAACTGCGTAGAAATGCTGATTTGGGCGAGCCGCTCATTGATCTGTTGTTCAAGCTCCGGTCCGCTCACGCATTTCTGCCGGCATGATGGCCTTTTGCTTCTGGAGCAATGGTAATATGTGTAATGGAGAAACAGCGGATCGGCCATTTTTTCAATCGTCGTTTTGCAACGCGGACACACATCGCGGTTTCGGCAGGCAAATTTGAATTTACAATTGCCGCACATGATCTGGTGCTTTTCCTCGGCAGTTACCATCCGGCCACAGTCGCCGCAACGGATGAGACCCGTAAAGGCAAATTCGGGATGCGCTTGCGGGCGTGGATTCCCATTGCGGCCAAGCAGGGTCTGCACCTGGTCATATTCAGCCTCTGTGACCATCGGCTCGTGTTTTCCGTCGTACCACTGTCCACTTCCACGGGGATATTCGAAGCGGCCGTAATAGAAAGGTTTGGTGAAAATCTTGTAAATGGCGCTGCGGGCCAGCGGCCGACCGCCCAACCGTCGCGTTCGACGCGTGCGGAAGCCCCATTCCGTGTTCGCCTTCTCAAGAATCTTTGGTGGAGTATAACGGCCGGTTAGCATCAAGTCCCACATATGACGAATGAGAGGAAACCGATCCGGGTCTTTAATCAGAGTGTTTTCACCCGTCAGTTTGTTGGTCTGATTAAGGTATCCAAGCGGAGCAACACCCGGATACCAGCCGTTTTCAATCTTGGTCTTGAGCCCGCGCTTGACGTTTTTACTCAGGTCATCTACGAATTTTTGGGCCATGCCGAATTCGATGTACATGAGGATGATGTTGTCATCCTCGCGGGCATAGCTTTGAGCCGGCGTCAACACTTTGATACCGTGCTCCTTGATGGCCCAGATGATGGCACCGCCGTCCACCGCGTTGCGTGCCAGACGATCCAATTTCCAGCAGATGATGCCGGCGGCTTCGCCCCGGTAGAGCCGCTGCATCATCTCATTGAACACGGGCCGCCCTGGGGCTTTGGCGGACATTGATTCGGTCAGTATCTCGGCCACGGGCAGATTGAGTTTGGCAGCTAGTTCTTTCAGTTCGCGGGTTTGGGATTCAATGGAAAGAACCTGCCGGTCTTCGGCTTCGGATGATTTACGGCAATAGATGAAGTATCCGGACATTGAAGTGTAGCCAAAACCAGAGAGGGAAACGATGCCATGCTAGCGCGCCAGTGCATAAGCGTCAACCAAGGCCCTTTTACTCTTTTGACAAAATCCCGAAAAAGCGAAGCAGGCGCATGGCGATTTCCCGGACCTCATCATCCGAGAGTTCCTCGCCAAATTCGTCTTTATACGCGGCCTTGAACTCCTCTATGGCCTCACGGCTCAATTGTTGTGGTGTTTTCATGCCGTCCACCATACCGGTGCATGGATGTAAGGCGTAGGAGGGCGATCTTGCCTAACACAGCAAGTTGTATGGCTGTCACGCGTTGACTAACAATTAATGGTGTGCTTTGGTATAAACGTCCGCGCCGAACCATATCGGTTCGGGGCGTGTATAAAACTTGCCGGATTCGGCAAATTTACACGTCTGCCATATTTGTAGCGAAGAACCTATTGTATGGCTCTGAACTCGCTTTGAGTTCGGTTCGCCCTCATGTCTTCGCTTCCACTTACAAATTACCTGCGGACCAATCGAAAGCGCCTGGCGTTTACGCAAGAGGAAGTGGCATTTCTCCTGGGCTCACGCGGCGAAAGCAAAGGAGCCAAGGTGTGCCGGCATGAAAAGTTCACCTGTGAATCAAAACTTCGGACGGCGTTGGCGTATGAGGTGATATATCAAAAGCCGGTCCGCGATCTCTTTGCCGGCCTTTACCGGCAAATTGAGCAGGAAGTTGCCGAACGGGCCAAAATCCTCAGCTTACGAAAAGACCTAAACCCCAGCCAGCGAACGGCATACAGGCGTCAGGTGCTCGCAGGTCTGGCTGCCCGGCAAACCGAGCAATCTCTTAATCCCACACAAAAATGAACCATCAACATCCCAAACAATTTCGTCTGTTGGCCATTGCGCTTACATGCCGCGGCCTCGGCTATGCCGTGCTTGAGGGAGAGGAATCGCTCATCGAAAGCAGCCACATGTCGGTAAGAAAGGGAGACAAGAACGAAAAATGCCTGGCGAAAGTCGAAACGCTGATCAAATTCTACCAGCCTGAAGTGCTAGTGCTTCAAGATGTAAGAGCCAAAGGCTCTCGACGCGCTCTACGAATCAAAAGACTATACCGGGCAGTCGTTAGGTTTGCGAGAAAGCAGAAAATCAAGGTGGAACTCATATCAGAGGCACAGTTGCGTACTCTTCTTCTTGGCGACCCCAGAGGGACAAAGCATGAAATAGCTGAAATGATCGCGAAACTTTTTCCGGATGAACTTGCTTTACGGTTGCCGCCCAAGCGACGTGCGTGGGAGAGTGCTGATTCTCGCATGGACATCTTTGATGCGGTAGCGCTGGCGGTGGCGTTTCGAATGAGGGAAAGATGAGATGCTCTTTTGACTTCTAAGGAAGGGTGTGATTTAATCCGAAATTGACCGTAAAAGGCGCGTCTCAGGCTGAGGAGTTTGGGCCGTCAATGCTCTTTTCCACGAATCTAACGAATGATTCATCTTGAAGATCTTTGACCTTTTCCCATACAGCCCGCGGAATGGGCAAGGAGAAGAACCGTTCAATGTCCTTACGCAAGCCGTATAGCTTTTGGAAGAAGCCAGCTCGTATCGCGTAATAAGTGTTGCTTAGGTGCAAGATCAGGAAGGTTACGAAGATCTCTTCCTCAGCTGTCACCGGCGACTGGGTTGGATCGGCAGTCGGATTAAGGATTCGTGCCAGTTCGGATTGCAGATACATGCGCTCCCACAGGTCCCTGTGTTGCTGGGTTAATTGGATTAGGTTTCCGACCCTTCGGGCGCGGGCGTCAAGGAGAACGGCCATACCTGTAAAAAGCAGCCCGCCGGCAAGCGCGCCCGTCTGTATAAGTGCAAGCCAATTGTATTCAATCCATTCGTTAAACCCCATTGTCCCGCCATTATAGCAAACAAACGCTTTTCTGTCACTGCACACCCCTGCCTCCAACCTATGCCATCTGCGAAATTGCCCAACTACATCCGTACGCATCGTAAACGCGCGCATTTGACTCAGAACGACGTGGCGTTCCTTATTGGCGCCAAATCCAGCGCCCATATCTGCCGACACGAGCGGTTGCAGCAGACGCCCAATCTACAAACACTACTGGCGTATGAAATCCTGTTCCGCACCCCGGTTCGTAACCTGTTCAGCGGCGTGCATCAAGACGTCGAGCACAAACTGATGTACCGAATCCGTCTTCTCATACAGAATCTGGCCAAGTCCGGTCACAGCCGCGTAAAAGCGCGGAAAATCGAAATCTTGAACGATTTTCTGCGAGAACGAGAGTTTCTTCAACGTGCGTGACGCTCAAACCAGCAGGGAAAATCCCTACACAGGAGCACATATCGCCATTGCCGAAATCCGCCCAAGCTTTTCAATGCTCTAGGCTCCTACTGGCTATCGGGAATATGCGGCTTGGCCCCCACGAGCGTCTTGCGCGGGATCACGACGATGCGTTCATCCGGACCGCAGCTTGCGCCGGTCGGCAATTGGCCGACGGCTTGGGAAGTAATGTCCTTTCCGATAATGGCAAAGTCGCCTGTTTTAAGTTCAAAAACGTCGGGACAACCCTTCAACCCCGGCGTTTGCGCTCCGTTAAAATGCGGGTCGGGACCTAATCTGCGTAAAAACATGCCACACCATCCATTTCAACCCATGAATTGTCAATTCTCAATGATGAGATGTTGTTCACGATGGGCAACGCTGGCGCCGTTTAGAAAGACAAAGCTAGGACCACGAAACCCCATATTCATTCTGAACCCGTTGGAAACGTTCCGAAAGGTTCGGAACGAGGGCGCGAATCGGGAAATACCAGCACAGATGACAAACGCGTCAAAGAACTGGAACGGGAGAATTTGGATTTGAAGATTGCCAACCGGGGTAAGGATATGTTCATCGGCAATTGCAGAAAGAGGGGGACGGATTGTTCAGTCAACTCTTGGACGCCAGCCGGAAGGTAGGCAAACTGGAAACGAAGCTTTTGCAACTGGAATCACCGAATGACGACGCCCATTGAATCGTCAGGGCGTCATACGCCAATGGCATCCAGTTCAATTTCAAACAGCAATTCCTTGCGACAAATATCTGCCTGCACCGTTAACACAGACAAGAATTCCCAACCTCGCTCCCGGCGCAATACATCAAAGGCCGGAACATCTCCCAGATTTTTGAAATAGGCTGTAGCTCGTGTTACAGTCGAAAAATCCAACCCTTTGGAGGACAAAATCTGCTCTACCACCTCCATGCTTAACGCAATTTGCCGATCTGCGTTTCCGACATGCACGCTTCGGCCTTCTGGATCAATGCTGGCCGTCCCTGAAATCAGCAGTCGCCGACTATCAGGCACCGTCATGAGCACGGCCCGGCTGAAGGCGCTGCCATAGTCCATGGAAGCACATTGCAGTGGCGAGGGCACCTCGGTCATGGCGGATTCATCCGTCTTTTTTTCAACCGCCCAAGCGCCAGTCATGATAGCAGCGCCCGACGGATTTTTCCCACCTATACCTGTGCTGGCTGGAATCAGCTCATGGAAAAGTTGCTTTTCCTGGTAAAACTGATTGCGGACAGGATTGAACTGACGATACCAGTCACAAATACCATTCAGAAAGAACCATGTCCGAGCGACGTTGTTAACGCGCATTCCGGCCATCTCCAAAACGGTTTCGAGCCGCTCAAATACTTGTCGGTACTGGTCGCTTCTGGCGCAGGATGGGCTTGAAGGGGTCAAATTGCCAAGTAAGCAATGCCGCACGCCTTCCTTTTCGAATATCCTTCCGACAGGCTGGCCGTCCAAATCAAGTGTGTCCACACGAGTTCCAGCGACCGCAAAAACATGCATTCCAGAAATGCCTTCGGTTAAGCCAAGCCCACCCTGAAGCCACATGACCGGCCAGTTGAGCCGTCCAAATTGCTGACTGAGGGCGGACATCGTTTCAGCATGGGCAGTCAGACTACCGAAGACCTCGTGCCAGACAACGCTGGCGTCCCTTTCTCGAAGCGCCAAGGCAAGCCGGTGAATCATTTTGGCGGGTTTTTCGCCGCGCAAAGGGCGGATCGTCAGATGGAATTCCTGATGCGTTGGATGCTCAACTGTTGCTATCTCCACTCCTTTTCCCTCGTACCGTTCCAAACAGAAATTTTTCAATTCATTCATAACGAAAGTACGTACAGGCAAAGGTCATCAATCTCCTGCTTTGACAAGTCTGTTACGTCACCGTGTTTGCCTTCTGGATTGCGCGTGGTGATCACGTCTCGAATGGTGGCCGCCGAACCGTCATGTAAATAAGGTGCCGTGCGCCAGACCTCAATCAATGTCGGCGTGTAGAAACGGTCGGTTGGCTTGTCGAACGAAGCACGCGTACCAACATCGTGCGGCAGCTGATCCGTGTAAAGCCCGGAGACGTGACAATCTGCGCAACCAGCACGAATGAACACTTTTTCGCCACGCTCCGCCGGCTTTGATAATTTGCCGATGACCAGGTAGGGACTTGGCACCGGCTTGAGTGAATCAAGATACGCACCGATTGAATCCACAACGTCGTTAGATGGAATTGTAAAGAGCATGGATTGAATACCGGCGCGAATAGCCACGGTCGCATTGCTCCTTACGCCAAGCCACATTACTGGCGAAGTTCTCGTGGCCAGCAGAAGGCTCTTGGCATTCTTTGGATTGCCAATACCGTCGTTGAGCAAATCCCAGTTTAAACCGTCCGCACGGGCATCACCAGGATGACAACTCGAACAGCTCTGCCATCCCTCAAAACAAAGCCCGGCGTCGTGAAAACAAAATTCACCCTTGCGAACTGCGTCCATTTCCTGCTTGGGACCAAGCAAAATGGATTCGACTTTGGGTTTGGGCGTACTCAGGTCAATCACGCTTAGCGTGTCGGAAAAATAGTTTGCAACGTATGCCGTATGACCGACGATGACTACGGCACGAGGGCCGAGATCGCCAGTAGGCAGTTTAACCCTGAACCTGTTCCCCACAAAGTAAGGCAAATCATCCGGCAATTCGGATTGAGCTTTCGATGTCGCATAATAATCGGCGGTCTTAACCGGATTATAGGTAGAAGGCAATGGGGGCAGGCGCGCAAGCAACTTCTGAAAATCGATGACGCTGATTTCATGAGTTCCGGCGTGCGTGACAACAAGAGTGGCGCTGTCATGTGACCATGCCACGCCCCACGGATTGGCCGCGCCCCGATAATGATCGTCCAACAATGTCGTGCCATAGACTCTCATCTTGGCCATATCAATGATGGTCAGGGCATTAGCATTGATCCAACCTTCGGTAGGGCGGGTCGGCAACCGGTTGAACCGCCCCACGATGTGCGTTAACGCTGCGTATTTGCCGTCCGGTGAAATGCGGATATCATTCAGCGAACCACTGCCATTGGGCAACTGTAGTTCCTTTACGACTTTGCCCGCTGTCAAATCTATCACGCTTACGGCGGCGGCAACATAATCCACGTCTGCGCGACCGGTTGGAAGATGGTTGGACACCAACAAGTATTTTCCATCCTTTGTGATGTCCGCCGCCACCGGCTCGCGCTGAACGGGAATCCGGCACAATTCCTTCTTCGCGGCCAAATCAATCATGCTCACATCGTCGTTGAAGCGGTTGCAAACGTAGAGGGTCTTCCCGTCTGGACTGATCACCGGAGCCAACGCCGTATGACCGACAGGAATGGTCCCAACAATTTCCCACTTTGCAACATCAACGATGCAGACTTGGCTCTTCGGTGCGGCGCAGGTCACATACAATCGTAAACCATCCGCCGATAATGCAAGGCCTGACGGTTGTTCCTGCGTCGCAACAGTAGCCGAGAGCCTCTGCTTCGCGATATCAAAACACAGAACGCGATTGGCAGTCGCACATGCTAGATAAAGCGCTTTGTTATCTTGAGAGGCGATCAGGGCGGTTGGCGAGAGCGGAACTGAAGCCGCCGCGATTTTAAAGGTTGCCAAAGCGAGAAACCCAATAAGCCAGCGCATATACAGAGATGTTATCCAAGCATCGTGCTTGCATCAATATCGAACAACCAAATCATGTTGAGTTGGTGTTGCGAACGATCGAGAAACAGTTACACTCTGCCGCCATAGCCGGGATGGTCGCAGCCATGACCAATGCGTGAGCCGGATGAGAGGAAACGATCATGTCCAGTTCTTAGGGGAGGGAGCGGCAGCAATGCCGCTTCCTTACCCGACCCGCAAAACCGATTCCCAATGGGTTCGCTGCATCGCCGTTTCCCGGTCGTCGTGAACGTGGCCAGCATCATGGCCTGTCTGTGTTTGTGGCCATGTTCGCGGTCGCGGTCGTGTTCTTGGCCGGATGCTGTGCCGGATTTCCACCGCCAAAACCTCGTCCGAACTTCGGATGTGAATCGGATGTTCCACCGCGAGCACGGCTCAAAGCCTGCCCCTTTTCCCAGCCGTTGGCAAGCGCCCGACCAGCGCGACTATGAGCAACTGCACCGCCGACGTTTGGATTTTCTTCCAGCGCGTCTGGCGATTTTCCATCGAGCAATCTTGCGACAGTCTCACCGGCGGCGTCTGATTCGTCCGCCGATTTTTTGACGAGCAACCGTTGCGCTCGGCTTCAAGCAGCTTCGCCACGGCTGGAAGGCGGGGTAACTGTCATGGCTACTTTGCCACTTTTAGCGGCACATTTTGTCGCGCGGTGAAGGGGCGGCGAGCGGAGCGCGGCAGAGCCGCGCCCGCCACCGCCCTTAACCTTGATTATTACGCTAATAACTGTCCACGGCCACTGCTGTCATCGCCACGCGCCTCCCTTCCTTGTCTTTTTGTAACAACTCAATCGAACCCGTGGCCGGAAAGAGCCGGAAAAAAGCGGAAGATCAACCGCTTGTAACAGCGCCGGTTCTCCGGCACAACGGCTGGCCTTGAACGGGCTGGAATAGCGTTGATTTGCGGTGATGACGCCCTTGGAACTTTCCAAGTTACGCCCGCCCGCTTGCCTCGCAAGGAGTGTAGCGTCCATGCTGAAAATTCATTCCGCAACGGCGCATTAACCCGCCGTTTGGCGGCGGGATTTGGCACTATTGCTTGCCCCATTTTGGCGAATGGAAATCTTTATATTTGAAATTCAAAATGCCCGCTATCAAACCACAAATAGCGGCAAATGGAAGATATTTTTCTGCGATGTTCAAGCGTTGGAATTCTTGTTTCGTTCCATAAACGATAAACCGATTAGCATTCACACGATAAATACGGCCGGTCTTTTCATCTGGCGCTTTTGGCAAGTGGTGAGAATAAGATACGTTTAAGAATAAGACCGCACTCAATTCCGCAATAAAAATAGAGAGGAGTAAAGTGATTATAATTTTTCGAATGGTTACCATGTGCCAGTTGGGGTTATCCATGTGTAAGTGCCACCACCAGACCCTCCTGCTCCCAATCCTTCGCCAAATGTAATACCACCACCAGTAACAGGTCCATCAGGACTATTTCCATGCCATAAATTAGCTTCAGCATCTGGACCGAGGCCACCACCTAGATTGAAATTTGCAAATCCCTTGCTGAGGTTACAAATTGTCTTTGCGTTCGATCCTGAAAAACTCACACCTCCGGAAGCATGAACGCCAACTCCGACTCCACCGCCTACGACCCTGTATATCCCGACATTTCCTTCACCATCAATTACAGCGCCAATAGAACCGTTGATATTAATAATACCAATTTGAAAATTGAGTGATAAACCAATACCGAAAGTCCATAAACCAAGCGGATCAATTCTATCAATGGGATTATTGGCGACATAGGCGTATAAATTCAACCCTGCCGCTTCCGCCAACGGATCATGTGACAGCCATCTTCCCCAATCCGCGCCGTAAGGCCGATACAAAGTTAAATTCAACCCACTGGGCTGGTGAAAATACATTCCAACGTAACCGAAATCTGCGCTCATCGTACCGGAGATGAGAATTTGCCGGCCATACGGGTCATAGTCGTAACGTACCTTGATTGCGCCGGTGCTGTCCACCATTTCGCGAACCGAACCAAGATAGTCTCTTGTAAAATAGTAATTAGTTCCGGATATTTGTTCGCCTTCGCCAAAGAATCTTTTGACAACCGTTCCGCCCGTTAAGTCCCGTTGCTCGACCAACACCTGTCCGTCCCATACGAATGTGTTGGTGGCATACGCAATGCCATTTGTCATTTCAATTATTTGCACCCTTCTGCCTAAACCATCGTAGGTAAATAGACTTTGATTGGTTGGACTGGAAGCAGAAATCATCCGGTTGGCCGCATCCCATTGATAACTGTTCGTACTCGTTGCCGTGACAACGTTAGTTGTATTGCCGTTTGCGTCAAACATCAGGGTCTCAGCTACACCATTATTTGTTAACACCAGTTGGTAAATGTTTGTTCGGCTGTGGTTGCCGTAATCCGTTGCAATTACCGGCACGACGTTCGTGCCATTTGTCGCGCTGGTATAACCCACAAAGTTCGTGGTGAAATGATTCATTGTTGCGGCGATGCCGTTGACTGTTACCGTGCCCTGCCGGCTGATATTTCCAGCAAACATCAAAGGCCCAGTGCTACTGACACGGTTGGTCACCTGGTTGTCACTGTTGTAGAATGACTGGCTGATGGCCACAGGCATATTCGTCGTCGCACCAATTTGTTCGCTGGTGCGATTCCCACCCAGATCATAGCCATAGGCATACTGCTTCAAAACCGCACCGGCCACTGTGTTGCTGAACGTCGTCGAGTTCAAGAGCTGGTTGATGGGATCATACTGCATCACGGCGACAGTCGGTGTGGTTGAATCCGCTTGTTCTGTCCAGTTGGTGATGTTGCCAACGGGGTCATAAACGTAATCGAATTTTGAAATCGTGCCGCTGGCACTGTTTTGATTCCAAATTTCCGCCAGCCGCTCATCATTGGTAATGCTCAAATAACTGAACGCAATCTTTTGCCCATTGGGATAAAAATTCGTGCTCAAAAGCGCCGCCCCACCAACATAAGTGTTGGTGAAACTGCCCAAGGCATTCGTAATCACACTGACACGATTCAGCATATCGAATGCCACCTGTTGCGACACACCGGCGATGGCGCGATTGGTGATCCGGCCCAGCGCGTCATAATTGTAGCTGATGACGCTGCTCGCTCCGATGAATGAGTTGGACACCGACGACAATTGCCCCGCGCCCGACTGTCCGTTGGCTACGGGATAATAGTTATATGTTGTCGTGCCCGTTCCATCCGTCATCGTCAGAATACGATTGTAATTCGTATCGTAGGCGAACGAAACCGGCGGTGTGTAGACCATGGCGTTCAAGTAAGTCACCTGCTTGAGATTGTCATCAATGAAATAATTGTAAATAGTGGACTGGCTTTTTGCATCCGTCACCATGTTTAACCGGCTCGTGTTGGTTGCGTAGGTGTAATTGATTTGCGTCTGGTCTGGAAATACCTTGGTTATCACCCGGCTCTGCAAATCCCGAATCCACGAGGTCAGATTGCCGTTGGGATCAATGATGTCTTCCAGGCTACCACAACCGCACCAGTCGAAATGCGTGTGCTGGCCCACGTTGTTATAAGTGTCGGTTAGATGCCGCAATGGGTCGTAGGCCATTGATGTCCAATGACCATCCCGATCGCGCTGCAACACAGGATCGAGGAAGTTATAGACAATCTGCTCATATGTGCCGTCCATGTAGGTGATGTTGGTAGGCCGGTCGGCTAGATCATAACCGGTGGTGACGGTGTAACCCAGCGGGTCGGTCACGGTGCGCACCCGGCCATAGCCGTCGTAGGTGAATGAATTGGTGCTTAGGAGTTGGGTGGTGGTTCCGGCAATAATACTGGTCAGATAGCCATTCGTGTCGTAGTTGAAAAGAACGGTTTCATTTAAAGCATTGGTCATGGCAACCAACTGACCGTTGGTATTGTAACCATAATCACTGGTCTGCCCAGCGGCATCAATCGCGGTTAGCGGCAGGTGGAGTGAATTGTAAGTGTATTGGGCCAGAATATTAGTCGCTCCGGCAGCGACTTGAGCCACACTCAAGAGGTCAATGTTATTTGTGGCGTAGGTGTACAGGGTCATCCGGCCCGATGGATCTATCATTTCCGTCGTTTTGCCAATGGCGTTACGCTGGTATTGGGTCGCCTGCGTTGTGCCGTCGTCCAGCACGTGGGCAACGAAGCTAGGCGTGTTGATTGTCCCTTCCTGATCTGAGAGTGTTTGGCTTGGATAATTGTACCAGACACGGGCGCTTTCCATCGGTTGCTTGAGGCTTTCTAATGTGCTGCTCAAGGTATAAAAATCCGCTTCCGTTCGATCCCAGACATATTGCTTTGCTTTGGTGTAATCAATATTGCCATTCATGGCTTGCATGGTTTCTTTGTTCCAAAAAAAACTCATGCGATAATTCAACTCGGTATTTAAGCGGCCTTGTATGAGTCCGGTGGGAACCAGATTGGTGGGATCAGTTTGACTTGTGAGCAAAGGGTTCTGCGTGAACTCGGCCCGTTCCTGTCCTCCTAATTGGTCTGTTGCCACGAGCCAGCGCCCGCTGAAATCGGCGTTGGCATTGGTAAAGGTCGTCGTGCCATAGGGAGTGGTCAGGGTATTGATGAAATCGGCTTCACTGGGGGCACCGTAAGCAAAGGCCGAGGTAACACCGATTTCATCGGTGATGTTGGTCAATTGGCCCGAACTATTGTATTGGAACGTCGCGTAACGGCCAAAGGGATCAGTTACTTTGGTGATTTTGTAGATGTCATTGGTCAATCCATAAGAAAGCGTGGTCACCTGGCCGATGGCGTCCACGACATTCGTCAAACGGTAATTGGAATCGTAAATAAAAGTCAGGGCATTGCCCTGCGGATCTACTTCTTCAGTCAAGAGAACATTCCGAGGCCCATTGGTAGCAGTGGGAAGAGAATAGATTTCCAGAGAACCGTCCGGGTACAGGCATTGATAACTGCTGCCAGAAGTTCTGGTCAATTGTGCCTGGCTCTTTTCTTCAACAACGAATACACCGTTGGTGGGATTATTGAAGGTTTCGGCATTGCCGTTGTTGAGCACCAGATTTAGAGCGGCATTGGTTTGTGTGGTGTTATCCGAAATATATTTCAACCAGTCGAAACCCCATTGGTCACCGAGGTTGGAATGGGATACGGAACCGCTTTGATTGACCGAACGCTCCGCATAGGTGACTTGGAACTGGACTGCCGGTCCCCGTGGCGGCGTATATGACAACGGAATGTCTGAGATGGTCAAACTTATCCGCATCAGCCCCACCGAATACTGGGCCATTTTTTTTGGTGGCGGGCAAGGCGGGGGACCGGTGGGTGAACTGGCGTCGCCAGCAGTGGGTGTGCTTCTGCCCCAAATCGTTTGCGCCTCCTGTTCGGATACCGGTGACCACCCGGCCGGCAGCGGACCATCGGGAATGAGAAAGTAACCGTCGGATTCTGCGTCCAGGACCTTCGGGCTGACCTCTGTCTGTGTAAAGGTAGGGTCTTCAATCACATAACGACCATCGTCCATTTTGGCGATCGCTGAATAGTGTTCCATCTTCCAGTGAACCATCGCGGGCAACGGGATGGAAGCGCCTGGCTGGCGTCTGGCCATTTGAAATTCCATGCCCATTTTTTGGGCCAGCAACCAGTTTTGATAGAGTGACGTGCCGCTGGTTGTGGACATTTGGGAGCTGATTGCAGTTGACCAGCTGTTTGAAAGGTTCAAGGCAGAGCGAATACGATAGAGAGAGTAGGGGCCGCATTTGAAGGTAATTCGCGGGCGTTGTTCCATCTGCCACAGCGCATTCTGTGCATCGGAAATTCTGACGGCTGAAGCGCCGAGAAAATTACGTCCAGTTACATCTTGCAGAAGCGATTTCAAGTCGTCCATCCGCCCGAAGGTAACCAAAAGGGAAGCCCAATCACCTACAGCCTGATCCCCTATTCGTCGGCCATCCAAATTCGTTGAGTCTTTCGCCAAGGCCCAAATCTGTTGATTAGCGGCGAGGGCCTTGGAAAACTGGCACGTGTGCCGATAGTGAGAAGACAGATGGGCGAGCAGGGAGAGGTAATACGGGGAATCAGGATGCGTTTGGAGAAAGGCTTCAATTGCGCTGGCGTCGTCCTGATCCTGCCGGTTACGATAAGCCAGCAAGGCAGCAGCAAGGTCTGCATTTTCGGTGGCCGAAGTGGTTTTCCCAATAGAGATGATCGGGCTTTCGAAAACGCGGGCGCGCGCGATTTCCGCGTCGGTTGGATTAGCGGAAAATTTGAGGTCTGTGGAAGGTGGCATCACATTAGCCACGGTCCGATTGACCGTCACCTGCGGAGCTGGTGGTGGTGCCGTCAAACGGAGGGGGGCGTTTGCAATGCGAACGGTTTGACTTGGCGCCGATTCAGCGGCAATTAGTGCTTGAGGAAAGATTGGCAGAGCCGCCTGTGTGGCCAGCAAGAACCAAGTGACGCATCGCAACGGCCAGGGCAAAGGTCGGCAAACTTTCCGATAAGAATTTGAAAATATCGTTCTCATAGGTCTCCGAAATCGTAATCAGTGTAGAAGGGTTGCGTTGGCCGGAACCACCAGATTGATCGTGGGCGGCGTAGTGTTGGTGTCGCCCGAGGGCGCTATCCATGGATTCAGGGGGTTGTTTCCCTGCTCGACCAGCAGAAAGTCCGGGATGCCATTGGTGTTGGAACTCAAATAAACAGTCACAGTAACGGCTGAAGAGAACTGGCTGTTTCCAAGGCTGTCGGTTGCCATGGCAGCCAAAGACCAAGGTCCCTCCCGGCCAGACACCCAATTCGCGGTATAAGGCGCGATAGTGGCGGTTCCCAGTAATACCTCCTGATTGGCTGCGCCAACATAAAATCCCACGCTGTTGATTGTGCCATTGACATCCGCCGCTTGTGCTCCAATCAAATTGGTGGTGTTTGGCAGGATCGTTCCCGGCCAATTGGTCAGGCTGACGCTGGGCGGGGAGATTTCCGGTGAATAACCAGAGTCTCCAAAATAATTGACCGCTCTGATGCGATAGTAATTAGTGTTGGATGGTATGGCGGTGGTGTCCAGAAGATTGGTGACGCCGGTGACGGTGGAACCGATAATTTGGTATGTGCCGGCGACGCCTGATTTGCGTTCAACGTTGAAAGCTGTTTCGTTGGTGGAGGTTCTTGCCCACTGCACATTGAGTTGGCCTGGAAGCAGCCCAGCCGTAAAAACATTGGAGGGGGACGACGGCGGCGAACTATTTGTGGCGTATGCCAATAAATTGTATTTGGAGAACAGATAAGTTCCGACGGCGACCTTTTCGGCCCCCGCCAACGGTCGGTTGAACACCAATATCTCGGCGATGTCTCCGGCAAAATAATGAGCGCCACCACTGGTCCGGCCCAAATCGGATGGAGCGTATCCATAAGCGTTGTTGTTTGTCTGAAATTGTAACAGCCCGTTCACCCACGCCGACCAATTGCCATTCTGAGATGATACATCATACAAGTGGTATTGATTTAGCAGTTGAGCCGGCTTACCGATATCGTAGTTGTAGTTCACAGCGGACCCGAAACAATCCGCAATCTCACCGGCCGTGTTGGGGTAGTAAGTCCAGTAGTTAGCATCCGAACCGCCGACGTTCCACAAACCCTGATTGCTCGCCGGCAGATTCGTTGCCGCCTTGATAACCAAAAACGCCTCCGCCCCGGTCGTGTTGTTCAGGATATTGGGCATGGTGAAGTAATAGTTGGTCCCATCAAATTGCAACGCGGGCCTCCCGCTAACGGCATTGGTAACGTAAACGGGTTGTAGACCCATCGGGCTCTGAGAGCCTGACGTCTTCTGACTGACATCATTGTGATTTCCAGACTGGTCAAACCAAGCCCACACGTCGCCATTGGTAAGCCATCCCATCGCACCGTCCGCTTTAAGCCATAACACCAGATTCTGCAATGGCATGTCCGCTCCTGCGGCCAGCGTGGTTGCGTTGGTTTCATTGGAATAGCCGGACTGTCCGGCCCAGTTGCTGGCCATGACCTTATAGTAGTACTGGGTATTGGCCGTTAGATTTGTGTCGAAATAACTCGTCACGTCCTGCACCGCCGCCACCGCTGCATACTGACCGCCGCTTCCCAATTTGCGCTCAATCGTGAAAACCGTTGGGCTTGTGCCAAGGCTAAAACTCCACGTCAAACTGACCTGATCGGTGGAAACCGCCGCTGCCAGCAAATCGGTCGGCGCGGGCGGCGCATTGGTTAACAGGGCATACTTGGAGTTGAGATAACTGTCGACTATACCACGTTCCACACTGCTTAATCCCCGGCTGAACACCAATATCTCGGCGATATCCCCGGTAAAATAATGAGCGCCACCACTGGTCCGGCCCAAATCGGATGGACCGTATCCATAGGTAGAGTTGGTGGCCTCAAACAGCAGTGATCCATTAATCCAAGCCATCCAACTGTTTGTTTGAGCTGACACTTCATACAGGTGATATTGATTCAGCGGTTGCGCTGGAATGCCAATGTCATAGTTGTAGTTCACGGCGGACCCGAAACAATCCGCAATCTCACCGGCCGTGTTGGGGTAGTAAGTCCAGTAGTTTGCACCCGAACCGCCGACGTTCCACAAACCCTGGTTGCTCGCCGGCAGATTCGTTGCCGCCTTGATAACCAAAAACGCCTCGGCCCCGGTCGTGTTGTTCAGAAAGGTCGCTAAAGCAAAATAATTGTTCGCCCCATTGAACTGTACCACCGGCAACCCATTGAGTGCGTTAGTCTCATAGAGCGGTTTATAGCTGAGCGTGGATTGGGTCGCATTGTAACCCCAACCGCTGCTGTCGGGCCAGGTACTGATCGGGGCATTATTGGTGGTCAACCCGGTAATCGCATCCCCCTTCAACCAAAGGACCATGGTATTGGTGACAAACAGGGGCGAGATCGTGATATTCACAACCCGTGAAGTCGCCGACTGCCCATTGTCTACCGCTACAGCCGTAAGGGCATAATCTCCAGTTGTCGCGTTACTCCAAACCAATGTGTAGGGAGTATTGGTCAGCGTGCCAAGGCTGTTGGTTCCTTGGAAAAATTGAACCTGACTGACGGTGCCGGCGGTGACGCTGACCGTTGCTTGAATCGTTATGTTGGTTGGGCTGGCGCCAAAGACCGAGTTATTGACCGGATTGGTAATCATTAACGTGGCCACTGTGAGAGTCGCCACCGAACTGGTAATTGAGCCAAAATTGTTGCTGACAATGGCGAAATAATTACCTGCATTACTGGTCTGAACGTTGCTCAAGGTCAATGCTGCGTTGGTCGCATTGAGCACCGCCCCTGAACCGAAATACCATTGATAATAGATGGGAGCGATGCCTTCTGCCGTCACGCTAAAAGTCGGGCTGGTTCCAACGGTCGCCAGGAGGTTCGACGGTTGCACTAGAATGGCCAGGGCCCAGTTGGATTCGCCGTTGTCGACTATTCCATTCCCATTGGCATCTTCCAGATAATCGGGAATTCCATCTCCGTTGCTATCCAGCGGATTGCCATTGGCGTCGGTGGCCACGTAGTGGTAGCCAATGCTCACGATGTTGGTGCCCTCAACGGCGTTTGCGTTTGTAATGACAGTGTAATGATAGAGGCCTAAGGAGCTGGCAGCGGCACTGCCGACATTAAGCAACTTGCTCAAATTTCCGCCGTTGGTTGGATAATAATAATTCCCCAGCGGGCCAACCTGAAAGTCGAGATTTGAAATTGCTTGGTCATGACCAGAAGAGCCGGCCATTTGCGTGGTGTTGTAATAGGCATTATATCCGTTTCCAGGATCTACACTGCCAAAGCTTATAGAAACATTGTCGAAAAGGTTATTCTCGATTGTCCAAGATGATCCGGCGTTATTCAGATTAATAGAAATGCTTCCGTTTAGGAACAAGTTGTTGATGAGGCCGTTCTGAAATGGGCCGCCTTCTTCAAGGTAGCTGTAGGAGCAGCGGGTCAGGACGTTATTGGTGTAGTTTATAAGCTCGTCTTGACCGCCTATGTTGACCGCCCTGATCTGACAGTCCTCGTATGTAGCCGGCACCACATCGGAATAGTGATAGCCCGCCAAAAGTATCATGTCAGTGAAGCGAAACCACGCACTCCGTACGCTTACCAAGCTAAATGATTCAACAAACGAGCCTACGGAGCCCCACTGCACCGGCTGTTCTTGAGACGATGCGTAACGCACGAATGCGTTATGATTAACCGGTGTGCCTTGGCTTACTATAACTGCATTTGCTTTTAAGTATGTTCCATATTGACCATAAAAGCCTATGACGACGCCGTTGGTTAACTCCAACGTCGCGTTGCTGACGGCCAAGCCGCTCCAACAGTAGTCCAAAGGATCATAGTGGTAGCCAATGTCTGGCGTGGCGGAGTTGTCCCGTAATACCAAGGCATTTGTTGTCAGATTGGTGGTCGCGGTAAAATTGTTCGTCAAAACGGCCGGCGGCCAGGTCGTCATGCGGCTCAGGTCTTGAGTCAGGCCCACATTGATGTTACTGGTACCGACTCCTCGATAGGGACTGTTTGTAGCCAAGTAATGGTAACCGGCGCCAACCGTTTGGAAGATGCCAGCGCTACTGGCATTGGAGTAGATCATTGAACCTGAATATCCGCTGGTATTTGTCACTGCTATTAACAAACAGTTGGTCAAATCCAAAGTCGGGCCGGTGTTCAACCAATTGGCACTATCCACAGTCATTTGTTCCACGTCTCCTGTCGAGCTGCCGCCACTAAAATTGGTTTGCATATTGCAAAACAGCGAGTTGTAGAGACCGAAGCTTTCGTTAGTGGCATAAATCCCGGTCTGACAGTTTACCAGTTGCACATCGCGGATGACATCGTTTGTTCCGCCGTTCAACGCAATCGCTGTCTGTGCATTGCACACGCGCAAATGGGCGATGTTCAGATTGGTTCCTGTATTAAAATTCAAAGCGATGGCTGCGTAATAATTGGTCGGACTACCGCTAGAACCGGAAATTTTGTCCCCTACAGTGTTGTCATCCATCGATGTGAAGACCGCCGGATAGTACGACCCTGCCTGCCAGTTCAGCGGCCCATTGATATTGAGGGAAGTCGTGGCGTTTGTGGTGAATTTGACCACCGTGCCTCCTTCGACCGTCGTTGTCTGGCTCAAGTTGACTGTCCCGCTAATGTAGTAGGTCGTGTCGCATTGAAATGTGTAGTTGGTCTGGCCACTGTTGATCGTCAGATAATCCAAGACCAGCCCGTGTGATGGTGTGGCATTTTGTACTACTTGCATGGCGTGTCCACTGGGGACCTTCACCAGCCGTTGAGGTGGCAAAACAAAACCCTTTGATAAGACGGGTTTTGCTCCGGTTGCGGCTTTGGCCAAGTAAGGAGGCAGAGTGTCAATGTCCTGGGCTACGGACACGATGGGTACCTCCTCAATCAGAAATTGCCGGCCATTGATGATGAGCCATTGTTTGTTCACCGCCGCAGAAGGTGTATTCGTGCCCAACAGGAATGCCTTACCCTGTGCCATTTGCATGATTCCAAAGCTCAGATTATCATTCTCCAAATTCCCAGCGGCCGTTGGAACTGTTGTTGCGCTCAGACTGGGCTGCGCCGGGCTGAAAAACTCTGTGAGCATTTGCAGCCGAGTGCTTTGAGGATTCAAACCCAAGGAACTCGGATCGGGCGGCTGTTCGCGCAAAATGACATCTTGCTCAAACCCGGCCAGCGTGTAGTTGTAAAGAAAGTCGGCGTCCAAGCCTGTAAAGGCATTAGTGTAGATGACCTGATTTCCAGAGGGCAGAATTGCGCCGGTTGAATTGGTGACCACGGCAAGAAGCACGCTGTTTGTGCCGTCAAAATAGCTCAAGGCAATTGGCTGGCTTTGGAGCACAATGCCATCGGGTGTCACAAGCTTGATCTCTCCATTGTAAATGTTGCCGGGGAAATACGCCTGATGCTGGCCGTTGGTCGCCATTGCCGAACTACCGTCGGCTGAGATGACAATGTTTTCATCACTAGGCACGTATTGTCCATTTACCAAATGGTTCAATCCCGTCGTCAGTTCAACGTATTGATTGACGTTCGTGTGCATTGTGCCATTCGGATCCTGCTCATAAGTCTCGCTCCGCCAGACGGCCGAATTGGCGTCCCGCGAGGCGACAACATATGGTGTCGGGGCAGGTACGGTGGAAGGGTTGGCTGTGGGAGTGACCGTTTGTGCCTCAAGCACGGAACACACCGACACCAGCATAACAACAGGAATCGTTTTCATCGGATTGAATCTGGTTGAAATGGGAACGGCAGAAGAAGGCACCGACATCTTAGGGCGGTTGGCGGAATACAACCCCTACTTGTTTGAATGGCCTGTACAACCGGTTGTGAGGTCCACACGGACATTTTCCCCGAACTTTCCCTCACTCCTTCCCTGCGCAGGCTTTCCCAAGGCGCGACAGCCTGAAGACTCGCGGCTGAAGGTTCAATGATTGTGTATCTTATCTATCTGTTGATTTCAAAAAGCCAGAATAATGAATTATCTGAGGCGGCCATTTGTTATCTGGCGCGGGCTTGTTTCCGCTGGAGTTCAAGATTTCTCTGACCGCTACTCCAGACCAGAAAATCCGTCGGGGAAACACCGTATCTGAGTTTGAATTCCCGCGAGAAATGGGAAACCTGTTTGAATCCAAGCCGAAAGGCAACGGTTTTAACCGAACAAAATCTTTTCAACATCTTGCCGGCTTGAACCAGCCGCTGTTCGTTCAACCAATATTGTGGACTGCATCCAAAATTGGCATGAGTGTAACGACGTAATTGTCGAGGGGAGACTTTCAGTTTCTTCGATAAGAGGTTGGCATTATAGGTTGAGTGCCTGGCAATTTGAAGCCACTGCTGAAAATTTTGGAGTCGAGCCAACCCCGCCATATTAAAAAATACGGAATAAAACTGCTCATCTTTCAAATCATTGGATTTTAAGTAATATTCTTGCGATAACTACACACTGGTATTTGTTCCCAAAAAAACGAAGTCACGCCAATTTTCTCTTAGTGCCTCGTCACCGTGATTGCCAGGGGGAGTTCAAATGTATGATTTGCATTTTCGATTCCAAAATCATTGAAAGATTCTGAATTTGTCTACGTAAAGGCTGTAGTGCGGTTTTGTGTGATGATGACGGGGTTGACCGCGATTGCTGTTTCATTTGGAAACAGCAATCGCGAAGGGTGGTAAATCAGCCAAGAAGCCGCGCAGTGACATTTTATACCAACTCCGATTCCAGGGATAGGGAAAAGGTTCCAGGGACAAAGGGTTTATCGGGACGGAGTTGGTATTTATGAACAAATAGTGAAGTGCTATGGTATCGATTCCGTGCAACCGGAGCAGGATGCAGGGTGGATGTTATGCCTCGGGCAGATCTGCCATATTCAATTAAAAAACAGGATGTTCCAAACACGGAAAAAATGGCAGCAGACGGAACGGCAGGCGCATATTCAATCAAGTGCCCTGGAAGCCGCTGCCAATAGTATCATTCTGACGAACAAGGCGGGGAAAATTCTGTTCGCCAACAAGGCTTTTTGTGCCATGACCGGTTACACCCCGGAGGAAGTCCTCGGCCAAACGCCGAACTTTCTCAAGTCGGGCAAACACGACACCGTTTTTTTCACGGAACTTTGGGAAACCATTTTGGCAGGCCGGGTCTGGCAGGGTGAAATCATCAACCGGCGCAAGGACGGGACGCTCTATAACGAGGAAATGACCATCACCCCGATTCGGGAGGCTGATGGAGAAATCAGCCATTTTATTGCGATAAAGAAAGACATCACCCAACACATAAGATTGAAGGAACAATTGCATCATATGAACAAAATGGAGGCGATTGGCCAACTGGCCGGAGGGGTCGCCCATGAGTTCAACAATCTCCTCACCATCATGCATGGCAACGCTCAATTGGTGTTGTCGGAGGGAAGTCCTCTCAAGGAGGAAAATCGCCGATGTCTTCAACAAATCACCGACGCCGCCGAACGCGCTGCCAATTTGACCCGCCAGTTGCTTGCTTTCGGACAGAAACAGAAAATTGAATTTCAACCCCTCAGCCTTAACCATGTCATCAGCAATTTCACCAAGATACTCAAACGGGTCATCGGCGAGCATGTTGTACTGCAATGCCGTTACGCCGAAAATCTGCCCCCGGTCAGCGCGGATGTCGGTATGATCGAGCAAATTCTCATCAATTTGATCGTTAATGCCCGCGACGCCATGCCTGCGGGCGGGTCCATTACGGTCACGACGGAGGCCTTTCACATCGATGCCGCCTATGTGGACACCCATCCCGAGGCACAACCCGGCAATTTTGTTTGCTTTGCCGTAAGCGACACGGGGACGGGTATCTACCCGGAATACTTGCCACGGATTTTTGAGCCCTTCTTTACCACCAAGGAAGCGGGCAAGGGCACCGGTCTCGGTTTGGCAACAGTCTACGGCATCGTCAAGCAACATCAGGGCTGGATCGACGTATCCAGTCAGTTGGGGGGTGGAACCACTTTCAAAATCTTCCTGCCGGCCGGCGTTTCCCATGCGGAGGAAGAAAGGGTTTCGCCAACACCGCTGCGTCCTGTCGGTGGGCGCGAAAAAATCCTGCTGGTCGAAGACGATGTGGCCGTTCGAATGGTTGCCCGGGATGTTTTGGAGGCATCCGGTTATCAAGTCTGGGAAGCTTCCGATGGCTTGGAGGCTTTGAATATCTGGAAGGCCAACGCTCCACAAATTGATTTGTTGCTGACCGATATTATCATGCCGGGCGGCCTTAACGGGCGGGAACTGGCCGACCGGCTGCGGGAAAAACGGCCAGGGCTCAAAGTCATCCTGATGAGCGGCTACAGTCCAGATCGGTTTGGAACGATTCAAATGGACAACCGCATTTTGCCCAAGCCTTTTTCACTCGAAAGCCTTACCAAGGCCGTCCGGAGTTGTCTGGACGCGACATGTCTGGCGCTTTGAAATTTCCAAAGAATCAGGTCTAGCCCCGCTTTTGATGAAGTAACCGTCCGCCGTGTGGGCGCAACTGATGATCACTCCGTTGCCAGCGCTTTTTGGGTTTCTTGCAGGGCACAGTGCATTTCCGCAGCCGATGCATAACGGTGCGCCGGGTCCGGTTGACAGGCCTTGAGGATGACGGTGTTTAACGGGAGGAAATCCGCCGGATCCTCTCTCTCCACCAGAGTCGTGGCAATCTCAGGGAAATAGGCCGCACTACGGCCGGTACTAAGCACGTAAAGCACCATGCCCAGCGCGTAAATATCCGCCTGCGGTGTACCCGGACGTTCCGGCGGTGGCGGCATATAACCGGGCGTGCCTACTAACGTCCGCTCCTGGTCGGGCGGCCTGATTTCGGTGATGAGTCCCATGTCCGCCAGTTTGGGGTGGCCATTGACAAAAATGATGTTCTGGGGCTTGATGTCGCGGTGAGTAAGACCATGGCGATGGATGAAATCAAGGGCATCACTCAATGCCAGCCCAATTCGCACACACTCCCGCACCGGCAGCTTGCGTCCGCGGGAACGGGCGCGTTCACTCATCAAATCACGCGGTTTATAGGTGGAAGGCTCTCGTTCCCAACCCGGCTTAAGCGGGTCCCCTAGCTCCATAACATAATAAAAATATCCCGCCTGTTTCTCACTGACAAATTCCACCCGTAACAAGCCGGGATGCTTGTCTGAGATCGGCTGGTATTTTTTGATGCCGCTGAATTCGCGTTCGTAGGGATCGGTATTTTGGTCGAAGTTAGCCAGATAAACCGCTTTCAATGCCCGCCATTGCCCGGCCACGTTCCGCGCCAGCCAGACCTTTCCGTAGGCGCCCTCGCCAAATGGGGGATTGAACAATTTGTAATCCGGCGTATCCGGTGAGTGCTCGACTGCAGCCGTAACACGGGGAAATGACAGGGAAACTGAAACCGTCCTTTTCTTGAGAGCGTGACGTATCCTGATTGCCAGCGCCCAACCCAAGGCACAGGGCACCTGGCCGCCGACAATCACCAGCCAGGGAAACCAATAGTTGGTGAAGTAACTCCAGGAAATCGCCCCAAATGCCGCCACCAAAGCCACCACCACTGCAACCGCACACGCCACCGGCAATCGCAACCGGCATAATCCACCGCCCAGAAATAATCCGCTGGCCACCAGCGTCATTGCCTCCAGCCACCAAGCCGGCTGCCGCAACCAGTCGCCATTCATCAGATTTAAAAAGGAGGTGATCAGGATTTCCACGCCACCGTTTGATTCACCGGTCCAGCGCGTGTACGAAGTGTTAAATTTGTCTTCGTCCGTTTCGCCACCGGGCACCGATGTTTCCGGCGCCGTGCCGATGAATACGACCTGTCCGTGGAAATAATTCGTCGGCCGGTCCAGCGCAAACCGGTAGCTTAATCTGGACGCTGCGCCATCGCGACCGTAGTAACGCAGCCACCGTTCTTGCGGGTTTTCGCTTAACTGCGCCCCCGCCAGCCGCGCGGCGGTCCAAGGCAGGCTCGGATAAGGTCCGGGCGAGGGAAAGGGCCAATGTCGGCGCACAATTGAGTCGAGGTCGGGATCCAGCCACGCCACGCCCCAATTCGTTCCGGCTGCGCTGAGAAAGGGCTCCGTCGGCAATATGGGCTGCGCTCCGGCCAGCGTCGGGAGTGTTACCTGTGCGTGCTCGGCCATCAACACGATGTGCTGCTGCCGCCGCATCGCTTCGGCCAGAGCTTCGTCCTTCGCCGGGTCGTTTGTCTGCCGGAAGAAGGAATCGAACACCACGAGGGCGCAGCCATCATCCGCCAGCCGATTCAACAATTGAGCGTGCAATCCCCGGTCCCAAGGCTGGCCGCGGGTTTGGTGAAATTGATCGAACGCCTCATTGTCCATCAGAACCAAGGTCACCCGATTCGTAACCGCGCGCGCCTCGAATGGGAACAAATAATCGTAGCTGGCGTTCACCCAGGGCTCACCCAGCGGCATCGTCCATAACATCAAACCACAAAGCACGGCCAACGCCGCGCCCAGCGCGGATTTGAATAATTCATGTCGTCCAATGACTTTGATTTCCACCGCTGTCTGAGTTTAGAAAAGGATGGCGGAGAAATCAGCGATTTTCCACAGGTTCACTTGAAAGGGAGCCATGAATGACACGTGGCACCAATGGATTCTGTCTTTCCATCATTATAATTCTGCCAAAATGTCTGAAAGATCGGCCTGGTTATCGCGTATTTGCCTGAGAGCAAAGAAAAACCAAACTTGCTGTGCAGATTCTAGGGGTTTGTCGGGCGAGGTGGAACGACAGCAAAAACCAATAATTACCCATAAAACCATGAAAAGACGTATTCCTCATATTGTTTCAGTGGCGGCAATCACCGGATTCCTTGCCATTGCACCAAACATCACCCATGCCCAAACAACCGACCCGCTTTTGACTGACCCGGCTGATCAATCCGGGTTTCCTGAGATAACGGCCCAGCCGTTGGACCAAGCCGTTCCCATGGGATCGAACGTCGTATTGTCAGTTCAGGCCAACAATGCCGATGCTTGTCAGTGGCTGCGCAATGGAGTCCCACTAGATGGACAGACCAATAACATTCTCATCATTGCCAATGCGGGAATCAGCGACGTGGGATTATATTCCTGCCAGTTGTTCAATGGTGGAGAAATGGTACCCACCCGCGCGGCATCTGTGCAGGTGGAAACCGCTGGCGCATTAGCACCGACCGCAACCACTGCCAGTACGACCGCTTTTGGTTCGACTGGAAATACTGTGATGGCTAATGGCGTTCTGGGTGGAGGACCGATTACAGTGATGGGTACCCCTTATCCAGGCAACGGCTCACAAGGCACTTGCCCGGGACCTTACACAGGATGGGTTGCCTATACCAAAACGGTATCCCAAGGTTGGGGCTGGACACCTGCCTCCGGTGCTACAGTTTTAACCGCTGCCGATGGTTCTGGAAGGACCGATACCAAGGTTCAATATGTAGGCGCTTACGGCGATAACGGATGCGGTCAAACCACAGTGACCATTCCTTATCCTCCATTCAGTCCGGCATACCGTTTCACGATTTACTTTACGAATAATGTCCCGACGAATGCCTATCCGATTACCCTGACTGGATTCAATCCATGAGCGTTTCTGAAAAAGGGATCACACGCATCTGAAATATCCCGGGTTGAAACGAAGTTCAACCCGGGTTTTCACCATCTCCGCCGGTACTCGAAGTGCTACTGATTTCGTGGCCAGTGTTCAATCAACAGCCGTTTGGAGCCGGAATTTTTTAGAAATTCAATTGCAGGCTCACGAGCAGGGTGCGTGAGCGCGGAAGTTCGTTGTAATAGTTGAGCGGATCGAGATTATAGTTTTGATCGGTGATATTGAGCAGGCCAAGCGTGACTTCGCCTTTGCGATGCAGAAAGCGATAACCGACGTAGGCGTTCAACTGCCAGAAATCGTCACCGGGTTCACCGGGCATGCTGTTGCTTTGAGCATACCAATGAGCTTCTCCCTGGGCGAAGAAACCGCACGGGTGATTGTAGACCATGAGCAAATCCGCCTGGTTTAGAACCGAGTGCATGCGCTGGCTGGGCTGAATACTTCCCGGAGCCAGCGCACTGGGAACATCCGGAAAATTCTCGTTTAACACAACATCGCTCACCTGATAACGGGCGCCGAGCGCCCAGTTTTCTCCCAGCAACTGGTTGGCAGTAAAGAGAAGGGATTGTTCTGTGTAATCCAGATGCTCATTCAGGCCGGACAAAGTAAGAGGTGGTGTTGCCAGGAACGAGTAATCAAACGTGCCTATCGTCTGGTCAGCAATGGAATTCAACAGTTGACCGGAAAGACCAAGGTACGTTCGCGTCGGTAATTCTTGTTCGAGAGAAAACCCGTACGTTTCAAATTTTGCGCCCGGAACCGGTCCGACAACCGATTCGGGGATGATGCTGCGATAGTTCTGAATGAAACCCGCTACCTGTGAAGGCTCCAGCTGATAGTCCTGGTCCAGACTTGCCCCGGCGAGCGAACGGGTGTAGGCAAAACGGAAGGTGGTGTTAGCGAATGGCGTGAAAATCAGACCGGCCTTTGGCGAAACCCGGTTGTCGCTTTTTGTGTTTTCGGAAACAGGCGCGCTCTGGAAATTTTCGGGACAGGTCAACCGGTCATAAGCTACGCCGCCGATAAATTGCAGTGGCTCGAAAATCTGCCATTGATGATAGCCATACACAGAAAAACGGCGGAACATGGGGGAGACAGCTTGTTGCGCGGCATCAGTTGGTGAACCTGGGAATATGGTACCTGCAAATGAAGACGGCGTGTTTTGAACATTCTGAATATCGAAATCACCATACTGAAATCGTGTGCCAACAATGGTGTTGTGTTCCGGCGTCTGCCAGATTTGTTGGAGCTCTCCCGAATAAATCGTCAAATCGTTTCCAAGTTGCTCGTTCATGGTTAAACCATCCAACGCGATCACCGGTCCAAACGGCACAAATGCTAAAAGGGTTGGACTAGTCGGGTTGGCGACCGAAAGTGAATCCTTTAATCGCGTAGCGTAAAACAGCGTATGGATGCCGGGGCTCCATTCATGGTGATAGCCCAGTCCCACAATCGGGGTTTGGTCTTCATTTGCGCGAAAACCTGACGGCGCGTTGGACGGATTGTAATATTCGTACAAATTGCCACTGTTTGCTTCGTACTGTTTGATCTGCAAATACACCGAGTCCTGTGGTGTGACCTCATATTTGAACACTCCGGACAGTTGCCTCTGCTCGGTATCATTGTTCACATACTGGCCGGGATCAGTGCGATAGAATGCCTCCACGTCATAACCGAAGTTTCCAAAAACGCCGTACTGTGCGCCTGCCTGTGTCCATGCGCCCCGGCTCAGATATTCCGTGCTGGAAGCGACCCCAAAACCGTTGCGCTCGAAGAGCGGGGAGTATTCCTGTTGTGAAATCGTCGGCGACAACGTGCCGGCGCTGACCGGAGACAACAAGTTTGCCAGCAGATATTCGCTCTCGGCGGGAGTTTCATAACGAAGATTGATCTCGTTCGGATCCACCATCGTGTCGAAGCTGTTGGCCAGAAACAGGTGGGCGGAGTAATTCGCATAATCGTAATTCACCGCGCGGGACGCCTCGTTCACAGCCCAGTCATCCATGCCGTCGTCCTGATACATCGCCGCCAGATTGGCGCTACGCACCGCCTGGTCCTGATCCAGCAGCAGTTGCGAACGATACACGCTTCGGTTCTCATTTAGCGCCTGCGATTTTTCCAAATCACGAATCGCGTCATTGATCCGGTTGTTTTGTTGGTCAAGCAAGGCGGAATAAAGCCACGCCGTCGGGTCGTTGGGGTCCAATGTCTCCGCCCGTTCAAGTTCCTTGGCGGCGCGTGTGTCATTTCCCGAATCCGCGTAAACCTTGCCCAGATAATCCCGCAAAACGGCGCGCTGCGGCTCCAAGGCCGCGGCCACCAGCAGGTCTTCACGTCCACCCCTGAAATTGCCCCGGCGGATGCGGCAAAGACCGCGTCCCAACCAGGCGTTGCCAAGGGCGGAGTCCACGGCGAGCGCCCGGTCGAACCAGCCGATGGCTTCGCCGGTGCGATTTTGCGCCGCGAGCAGGAATCCCTTCAGGGCGAGCGCCTGGGCATTGCGCGGCGCGAGGGCAAGGCTTTTGTCCAGGGCGACGAGCGCACGGCGGGTATGGCCGAAACTGAATTGCAGTTCCGCGACGCGTTCCCAGGCAAAACCGAAATCCGGCGAGTGGGTCACGGCTCGACGGGCCGACTCCAGCGCGGCCTGCAGTGAAACCCCGGGGACAGCACGCGATTGTTCGTAATAGGAATCCGCCAGAAATTCCGTGGCCAATTGTGGATTGAGCGTCGCCGGATTCGGTTGCCGTTTCACGGCGGCGATGAGCTGGCGCAGGGCCGCAGCAATCCGTTGCGGACGGCTGGAGATATCGGAGACGGACAAAGAAGCCAGCGCTGCTTTGGCCGGTTCAACCTGTCCAACGCTCAACAGCAGGCCGGCATAATAGACCTGCTCGGCATCGGAGCCGGGCTGCCGCCCCGCCGGATATTTGGCCAGCGCTTCCAGCAAATCACCCGAGCGATAGGCTTGGAGGGATTCGCCGAGGATTTTTTGTTCTTCCGGTGTGAACGGCAGATCCGCCGGATTAATCACCGCCGGGTAGTAAAAGCACCATTGCAGGACGTTGTTGGCAATGAAACCCGCGGTGCGAACGGGCGCTTTGCCCGGTTCGGCGACGGCCTGATCACCGTTGCTCAGCACAAGCGTTGCCTGCTGGTTGCCAAACCGGACCTTGCCGTCAATCACCGACAGAATCGTGCGTTCCGTGTTGTCCACAGCCATGACAAACTCCGTGCCTTCCACGCCGGCGACGGCGCCGCGGGTGATGACCCGGATGCGTCCCGGTTCATCACGATGAAAGAACGAGAGAATACCCCGAAGTAAATGCAGTCCGCATTGCGCATTCACTGAATCAGGCGGCAGCACTTCGATCTCCGTCAAAGCGCCGAAAGACACAACGCTCCGATCGGACCAAAGGAGTGCAATCCGACTATTGGCGCCGGTGCGCAACCGGTCGAAGGGATGCAGGATTTGGTTGTTTTGCGCCGGCGCCCAGGCGGCGGCCGTGCCGGAAGCGACTTCCACCGCGCCTTGCAGTTCCACAATCCGAACTTCGTTCGTAACTGAACTCCCGGCCATTGGCTGGGCATCAGACTTCTCAACGCAAGCCAGTAAGCTGAAAAAAACAGCAACCAGCCCCACGCCGCGACCAGCCTTACGAAGGAAGTTCAAGTGTTTCTATCAGAATTTCATCTATCTGATGAATGCCATAACAAAAACAGGCAACTCCTGTTTTTTCAAGGATTTTCGGGTATATTTTATTGCCAACCGTCATTTAAGACCACATTACTTGGCTCATGGCAGAGCCGAACGACGAACTGATTCCGACGCGCGCGACTTTGATTCAACGCCTCAAAGACTGGCAGGATCAATCAAGTTGGCAGGTTTTTTTCGACACGTACTGGAAGCTCATCTACGGAACCGCCATCAAGAGCGGTTTGACCGGGACCGAAGCCCAGGACGTTGTGCAGGAAACCATGATCTCGGTCGCCAAGCACATGCCTTCCTTCAAATATGACCCGGCGATTGGCTCCTTCAAAACCTGGCTCCTGAACATGACCCGCTGGCGCATCACCGACCAGCTGCGCAAGCGCGGACCTTTTGTGGCCAATCATTCCGCTTCCGACGACACCGCCACCGGCACCCGCTCGATAGACAAAGTGGCTGATCCCATGGGTTGGGATTTGGACAAGTTGTGGAACGCAGAATGGGAGAAGAATCTGCTGGATGTGGCCACTGCAAAAGTGAAACGCCGTGTGGACCCGCAAAAATATCAAATCTTCGACTTGTACGTGAACAAGGAATGGCCACCCGAAAGGGTGGCCACCACCCTCGGCATATCCGTGGACCAAGTCTATTTGGCCAAACATCGGACGATGGAATTGATCAAGGAAGAAGTCAAAAAGCTGGAGCAGACAATGTGAGTTGATCACCAGAAGCTCCCTCCTAACCGAGTTAGATCACGATTCGCGTCAGCGGAACATTCAATTTAAGGCAGCCATCTTGTGGAGGGTTGGGACGCGAAAGGCAACCGCATCCGGCTCTCGTTGTAGTATCTTGTTACCATGAAAACGGGCGACGGGGCATTTTGTTAGCCACGGTAAAAATAGTGCGTAAAACACCAAAAATTGAAAGATTAGCCGTTTTAATCCGTAGATTTTTTGTATGGCACGATTGGCTCGACCCGAAAATTTTCAGCAGTGGCTTGAAATGGCCCAAAAATCAAACTATAGCGCCACACTATTATCAAAGAAACTGAAAGTTTCCCCCAGGCAATTACGCCGATTCACCCATGTCGATTTTGGGCGCAGTCCCCAAAATTGGTTGAACGAACAGCGGCTGGTTCGGGCCGGCAAGATGCTGAAAAGACTTCGTTCGGTAAAAGCCGTTGCCTTTCAACTTGGCTTCAAACAGGTTTCTCATTTCTCGCGGGAATTCAAGCTCCAATATGGCGTTGCTCCGACAGCATTTCTTAACTGGAACAACAGCCAGGCAGGTGGTTGCGTTTGGCGAACCGATGGCCGCGCCAGATAACAAATGGCCGCCATAGATAATTGATTTAGATTGTATGAGTAGGTAAAGCAGCCATACAAGGTGCGATACAAGACGTTCAATGGATCGCGTGCATTAACCATTAATTCATTAATGAGGAAATCATATGAAAATAAAATCACATGCAGGAATCACACTGGTGACGTCGTTATCATTGGTTTTTTGTCTAACTATGGCGGGCAACGGGAGTTCATTTAGCCCATTGACAAGTCTGTATAGCTTTACTGGGCAGTCTGATCAGGGGTATCCACGGGCGGGACTTATCGTAGGCAGTGACGGCAATTTGTACGGAACAACTGCCGGAGACGGTACAACACTGTGCAACCCGGGTCAGCCGTGCGCCGGTACAGAGGGAACAGTATACAAAATCACGCTCGGCGGCCAGGAGACGACCATATTGGATTTTCCTGTCACCGGTACTTGCCCAAATTGCTCCTTGCCGGACGGTGCGGGTCCGGTGGCGGGGCTTGTGCAGGGCAAGGATGGTTGTTTCTACGGCACAACCGAAAACGGGGGGTCATCTTATTATTACGGCACAGTGTTCAAGATTACCAACGGGACCTGCGTAAATCTGTATAACTTTACTGGAGGAAACGATGGTGCCTATCCGATGTGTGCGCTTGTTCAAGGCAACGACGGGAAGCTCTATGGCACAACTGACTATGCAGGGGCGAATAACTCGGGCACAGTATTCGTAATCACTACCAACGGCACACTGACAACTCTGTATAGCTTTACTGGTGGGTCTGATGGCAGCATGCCGATGGCGGGCCTTGCCCTCGGCAGCGATGGTAATTTTTATGGCACAACCTATCAGGGCGGCTCCTATTCTCAGGGCACAGTGTTCAAGATCACTTCAGGCGGAAGCTTGACGACACTTTGGAATTTTACCGGCGGAAGCGATGGCAGCTATCCAGAGGCAGCCGTCGTACAAGGCAGTGACGGCAATTTATATGGAACGACTTTCTCCGGAGGGTCCGGAGGCGCGGGGGTAGTTTTCAAAGTTACAACTAACGGCAACTTCACCGCGTTACATGGCTTTAGCGATGCATATGACGGCGGCTATCCGTTAGCAGCCGTTGTGCAAGGCAGTGACGGCAACATCTACGGGACAACTGACGGCGGCGGAATAAATAACTATGGCACGGTCTTCGTTATCACAACCAATAATTGGCAATTCACGAGTCTTTATAGCTTTACGGGCACCGATGGCTATGGGCCAATAGGGGCGCTTATCCAAGCTAGCGATGGTAATTTCTACGGGACAACATTTGAAGGGGGAGCGGCCTATGGGACAGTGTTCAGAATCTTTCCGTTGAATCATAGTTGGTCTATCACCAACACGATTACGACCGCAGGCGCAGGAACTTGGACTTGCCCAAGTAATATATATCACGTCCGGGTTGAGTGTTGGGGCGCGGGCGGCGGTGGAGGTTCTAACGGTGGCGGCGGAGGTGGCGGCGCATGCTCACGGGTTAATTACTTCCCAACTGTGCCCGGTAGCACTTATAACTACCTAGTGGGAGCCCATGGCAGCCCTGACAATCCCGGTACCTATTCGAGCTTCAATCAGTACAGCTCCCCCGAAGTTGTTGCAATGGGTGGAGCACCAGGAGAGAATGGCTCGGGCGGCCAAGCTGGAGCCAGTACGGGGGATGTGAAGTATACTGGCGGGAATGGTGCCGCCGAATTCGGTGGCTTCTATTGTGTTATGTGGACTGGTGCGGGTGGAGGTGCTGCTGGAAACTCAAGTGGTGGAAACTCTTCCACCTCTTATAACTATCTTGGCGGGGCTGGAGGATATGCTGGTGGCGGAAACGGCGGCAACTGTTGGGAGATTACGTGCGGCGGGACTACACAAGATTCGCCAGCAACAGCGCCCGGTGGAGGAGGCGCGGGCGGACCCCCGGGCCACTATCTTCAAACGTCAGCAGCGGCTGATGGTCAGATCAGAATATCATACTGAAGTTTGGCTTTTACTGGCTCAAGTTAATTAAATATCCGAACACATGGAAAGACGACGGGCGGTGGGGCTTAACTCCACCGCCCTTTACATTTGGACAACAGGTGTTTCCAAACCAGCATCACGGACATTTCATCTGCCACCTCGTCCATTTGGCGAGTGCTGAACTGCTATCGCTTTTTGAGCCACTCAGAATAGAGTTTTTCGCCATTGTGAACTGCTATCGCTTTTTGAGCCACTCAGAATAGAGTTTTTCGCCATTGGCTGATCCGCTCAGTTTCAATTTTGACCGCACGCACTGGAGGTATTCTGCCGGCGGCAGGCCGCCCAATGCGCTGTGCGGTCGTTTCTGGTTGTAGTCCCACCGCCACTTCTCCAACTTTTCCCGCGCGTCTGCAAGGGAAAAGAACAACTCCGTGTTCAAACATTCATCGCGCAGCCGCCCGTTGAAGCTTTCGATGAATCCATTCTCCACCGGTCGCCCCGGCCGGATGAAGTCCAATCTCACCCCGTTTTGATACGCCCACGCGTCCAGCGCCCGGCTGCAAAACTCACTCCCGTTGTCTACTGTGATGCTCTCGGGTTTGCCCTGCAGCCACGCCAGCCTTTCCAAACATTCCACCACCCGTTTGCCCGTCAATGACCGATCCGCTTCCAGCAATGGACATTCCCGGCTGAACTGATCGACAATCGTCAGCACCCGAAACGCCCGCCCGTCCACCAGCCGGTCACTCGTGAAATCCATCGACCAGCGCTGGTTCGGTCGCTCCGCTCCCGTCAATGGCACTCGGAGGCGCGCCACCCGCTTTCGCCGCGTTTTCGTCCGCACCAAAAGGTTTTCCTGTCGGTACAGCCGGTATACCCGCCGTTGGCCCACCAGCCATCCCTCGCGCCGTAACAGAATCGTCAGCCGCCGATACCCATACCGCACCCGCACCGCCGCTAGCTCTTTTAACCGCATCCGCAATCCACTCTGATCCTGCGCCTGGCTCCGATACCAAAAGGTCGATCGACCCAACCCCACCAGCCTGCACGCTCGGCGCTGACTCACTTGGAACACCGTCATCAGCCAGCGCGCCAATTCCCGTAACCGTGCAGGCTTCAGACTTTTTTTGCCAGCACCTCCTGCAGGATGTGCTTGTCCAGCGACAAATCCGCCACCAACTTCTTTAACCGCTGGTTCTCGTCTTCCAGTTGCTTCAGCCGCCCTAACTCACTGACCCCCATCCCGCCATACTTCTTCTTCCACTGGTAGAAGGTCGCTTCGCTCACCCCCAGCTGCCGACACACCTCGTTGGCTTTGGAACCCGCTTCCACGCGCCGAAGCGCGTAAATAATTTGCTCATTACTATACCGTTTGCCTTTCATGCTCTGGTCCTTTCTTGAGGACCAGCCAATCCCATTTTCCTCCATCTGCCAATGGCTCAGTTTTCCGACAGCACGTCAACATCCATACGTAAAAGTCAAAACTTGCTGTGGTGGCAAATTTTGACGGGCACTGTGATTTTGTTAAACCATGCTTTTCTATGCGAGCTCGTAATATAGGGTGCAAAACTAGCTGCTTGGCTAGCTAGACAGGGACAGAAGACCTGTTAATCTCAACTATACCCATCGCTCGCAAAGGATTTCAGTATTAATTATGTCGTCACAACAAGACAAAAAACCGCTAAAACCGTTATGAAAAAACCAAACAATCCAAAGCTTCTAGCTCTCATCTTGGTAATCACTTGCCTCGCAGGTCCTGTTTTTGCCCAATACGCCGGCATATTCGGTTACGGCCTCGAACTGAGAGGTACCGGTGCGAATGCAATGAGTTCCGGTATCACTACCCTTTACGCGCTGAACAACAACGGGACCACCAGACTCCTGCCGCTTGGGTCATCGGCGACCTTGAATCAGACGGCTTGGTCAAATGGTACTCCGGAGGCGCCGGTTTTGAACCTTGGCACTTTCTATCCCGGTGCCGGCGATACACTCACCCTATTGGGAGGCTCCATGCTTACCTACCAAGGAGGCGGTGCCACCGTTGGGAATTCAATTTATCTCAACTATGCAATCGACCCTGTGCAAGGCCCTTATGGCAACTGGATTGGGAATGATTTGCTCGGTGTGAATCAAACGAATGTTAACGGCACCACCGGCGACACTCGTTGGTCTGATGAATCGATGAACGTGAATTTACTGAGCGGCCTTTCGCGGGGAACGTACGTTTTAGAAAGTTACGGTTACGCAAACAGTACAGTCGGTTCCCTATACGCCAGCGATGGTGGTGCCAATTATGGTGCCACCTTCACCGTTAACCCCGGACCAGTCATTTACGGTTACTTGTCGAGGTTTCCATCACAATCGACCGCAACCTCGTCAAATGAAGTGGCTTGGATGGCAAAATACCATGTTAACTATGTTCAGTTTTACGATTGGCAGTGGAAACACCATGTTCCGTTGGCTGGAACCTTGACGAACCCAGCGACATCCTGGACCAATGTCGCCAATTTAGTGTGTTATCGTCAAACCGTGCAAGACATGATCAGCGCGTGCCACTCAAATGGAATGTATGCGATGAACTACAACCTAATGTACGGGGCTTGGGCGGGTTATGGGCAAGACGGTAGCGGGGTTGACTCCAATTGGGCGTTATTAACCGCAATTAACGGCCCCCAATGGTCCATATCCATGCCGGGTGGCTGGGCTACTCCGACGATATATATATTTAACCCAGGCAATACCAACTGGCAGAACTATATTTTTGGGCAAGAAAATAATGTATTCTCCGACTACGGATTTGATGGATGGCATCTAGATCAGTTGGGCGATTGGGGGACGATGTATGATGTCTATGGACATTCGGTTGATGTATGGACAACGTTTGTTGGTTTTCTGAACAACGCGAAGGCTGCAACTGGCAAGAGGCTTACTTTTAATAACGTCGGCGCCTACGGAATGTACAGCGTCTGCGCCGATACGAGTGATGATGCCGTTTACGTTGAATGTTGGCCCGCTAATGGACAGACAACTTACCAAGATCTAAAGACGACGATCGACAATGGCATTTCGTGGAGTGGTGGAAAAGCCGTGGTACTGGCTGCTTACATGGATACTGATAAGACTTCCGGCAACTTCAGCGTTCCCGGAGTGCTGCTCACAGATGCCACGATCTTCGCCAGCGGCGGCACGCATCTTGAACTTGGCGATGGGGGATACATGCTTTCTACCCCGTATTTTCCGAATACGAACGTTACAATGAGTTCGAGCCTGGCAAATACCCTGACGAATTACTACAACTTTATCTACAACAACCAGACCAACCTCTATGGCGGGTTCGCCAACAGTGGGAACATCATCTGGACGAGTATCCCGTCTTCCGGTTCGGCCACCAATGGAGAGGTTTGGGCCTTCTGCAAAGTAAAAAATGGGGTCAGTATGCTTAACCTGATCAACCTGATTGGCGAGACGAACATCGACTGGCAGGATGTGAATGGCAGTTACCCGGTACCCACCGCACAGACGAACTTCTCGGCCAAATACTACTACGGCAGCACCACGCCAACCAGCGTAAAAGTGTTGTCGCCAGATATCAACAACGGAACGGCCCAAAGCCTGAGTTTTACGCAAAATTCCGACAGCGGTGGAAACTACGTCTTATTCACTGTACCAAGCCTTGCATATTGGGATATGATTATTGTTCACTAGTGATCGCACAGAAAAACATTTAAAACGGACGACGGCTACTGCGACTAAATATTGCGGTCGGCCGCGTCCTGTTTAATGGCAATACGTGCGCCGAAATTGCCCTGGAGCAGAAGTTTTTGCGGATGCCAAAGAATGGGGTGACCCGGTTCAAAAATGAGCGTTCTAACGGCAACAGCCTTATTCTAATGATCGATGTCGCAGCAAAGTCAGTTAAATAAAAAGGGCAAGATGGCGGAAGCTGCGCTACCCACCTTCCCGTCCGGGATGGTTTCCAGACCATGAGATCGGACCCAAGTCGCAACGTGTTTCTATAAATGGCGCATTGTAATCGTCATGCTTCGCATGCTATACGAAAAACATTCCATGTGGCGTTTGTGTAACAAAGTTTTCCCGCTTTCGTGCCTGTGCGCGGCAATTACGGTATCGATTTTGGACGTCACCCCGATCCTTGGAAATGTCGTCGAATCGCCTTTGGAATCCTCGCTTCAAATAACCAACGTAATGCAATTGCAACAGCTGGCTAATTCGAATCAGCGGTTTATTGCTTCGATCCACGTAGAGGGGGTGGTGTGGTGGTCAAGCGACGCCGAAGGTAGAGTAATTTTACAAGATGAAGCCGGTGTGGCGCAATTGGAACTAGATCTGCCATGTCAGATGCCACGCCAAGGTGATCGGTTAAGTTTACAAGGGACTTGCACGGTGGAGAAAACGGCCGGTGCGATCGGGTTGGCGAGTGTTCCGGTAGTGGAAAACGACGGCTTTCATGTGGCAACTGAACAATCTGGCCGCGTTTATCTGAAGATCGGGCAACATCCAGTTCGGGTTGATTGGTTCAACCGGACGGGGCCATATGAGTTGGAGGTTTTTTATGAGGGACCGGGCTTGCCGCGACAGAAGATTCCGGACTCGGCACTCTTTCGAGCCCGGATTGATGTTGCGGACGGACTCACAAACCTTGTCAATGGATTGAATTATCGGTGCTGCGAAGGGACATGGTGGAATTTGCTTCCCAACCTCTGTCATCTCGCAGCCGTGCGCACCGGCGAGGTGAGCAACTTCAATCTCGACGTAATGAGCCGAACAGAGCAAGTGGGACTGCAATTCACCGGCTTCATCCAGGTAAAAAAAGACGGCTTTTATACATTTCGCACCAGGTCTGACGATGGCAGCCGTCTTTTCATCGGAGAACCTTCCCTTGAAGTGAATACCCTCGGCCGGACGGCTTTGCCAGGATCCCAAGCGGTCGCGAACAATTCACTTCCCATGGAAAAGCAGGAATATAATTGGTGTGAGATCGAGGGGACTGTCTCTTCTGTAAATCGTCAGCAGAACACTTTGGAACTCGAACTGGTTACCGATACAGGGCCTGTGCGATTGCTGGTCGCGGAAGATTCGGACAGCTCATTCACGCTCGTACCCCAAAATCGGATCCGCGCCGTCGGAGTTTGTCACTGGATTCACAGCGTGGACGGGCGCACCGTCCCTGGCGAGTTTTTCGTGCAGGGCTGGAAAGACATCAACCAAAGCTATGTCACGCCGGATTTATGGGCCATGTATCCGCTGGTGACGGTCAGCAATCTGGGAACATTGACCCGCCAGAGCGGCAGACAACCGGTCGTTCATCTCCGGGGGAAAATTGTCTCCGCGGGGTCGGGGCAACCGGCATACTTGGTGGATGATTCAGGGCGCATCTGTTTGGAAAAAGCCGGGGCAGAGTACCTCGCGGGCGGGATTTCCGAGGTGCTGGGACGATTTGATGTGGAAGGGGCCGAGCCGGTTTTGCGCTGCTGTTTCTTCCGGCGCATGGGAGAAGGTCCCGGCCAGCCCGGCGTGCTGCCGGTCCTCACCACGGCGGAACAGGTCAACCAATTGAGTCTTGATGAATTGAAGCAAGGTTACCCGGTAAAGTTGCGCGGCGTGATCACGAGCGTCTTGGAAGGAGACGCGGTTGTCCTCCAAGACACGACGCGGGGAGTTTTCGTGGCGCTTGGAAAGTCATTACCGCTCCTGGTCGGAGATTACTGCGAGCTGGAAGGAGTGGCCGCCGCAGGTGAGTTTTCCCCGTATATTCTTGCATCCCGGATCGAAAAGCTGGGTTCGGGCACTCTGCCAAACCCGGTGCATCCGGCTTGGGATCAACTGCTGGATGGAAGCATGCATTGCCAATATGTCGAACTGGAAGGCGTGGTTACTGCGATCAATCGTGATACGATTACATTACTGACTGATCGCGGTCGTATCCACGTGCAATTGAGTTCCATGGCACCAGGTCTGCCCAAGGCAGATGCGAATGCCTTGGTGCAGATACGAGGCTGTCTGTTCGCGGATTGGGATGCGCAAGCACACCGGTTGCAGATCGGCAATATCCGCGTAGAACAGCAGTGGGTAAGCGTGGTTCAGCCAGCACTGATTGATCCGTTCGACATACCAACCAAGCATGTTGGAGATCTGTTGCAATTCAATCCTCATTCGGGGGTACTGCAACGGCTCAAAGTTTCCGGCCAGATCATTTACGTGGGAGATACAGAGTGCTTCCTCATGGATGGCGACAAAGGCCTGCGGTTTATTCCGGCGGGGAAAATGGACGCCCACGTCTGTGATTTGGTGGAAGTAGTTGGTTTTCCGGACTTGAGCGGTCCATCTCCCGTGTTGCGGGAAGCACTGGTTCGACGCTTGGGACTGGCGGAGTTACCCAAACCGGACCGATTGAAAGCTGACAACCTGCTTCGCGATGATTACGACTCGACGCTGGTGCAGGTGGAGGGCATGCTATTGGGGGTTAGCAGCCAACCGGATGGTTCCTTGCTTGAGGTGCAGTGTGGGTTACGCCGCTTCACGGCGATGATAAAAGACGAAGTGGGTCTGGACCAACCTTTGACGCCCGGCAGCCGGATTGAGCTCACTGGCGTTTATGCGGGACAGGGAGGCAATCGGGTTTTGGGCCGGCCGATAGATTCATTCCAGCTATTGCTCAATTCCGGTTTTGACATCCGGGTGCTGGCCCGGCCGCCTTGGTGGACCTTGCAACGTCTGATCAGTGTTGTCGGGGTGCTGCTCTTGGTGCTGGTAGCCGCCTTGATGTGGATCAAATCGCTCCACCGCCAGGTCGCGGAACGCACGCTCCAGCTCGAAACGCAAATTCAGGGACGTCAGCGCGCCGAACGCCAGCGCGAAATTGAACAAGAACGCACCCGAGTCGCTCACGACCTGCATGATGACCTCGGCGCGGGACTGACTGAGGTCAACATGCTTACGTCGCTGGTTAATAGCACGACTACCACCGCTGAGGAGAAGGCTCGTTATGTTGACCAATTAAATGAAATGGCGCGGCGCATGGTGACTTCGCTGGATGAGATTGTCTGGGCGGTAAATCCACGGAATGACACCATCGCCTCGCTCGCCAGTTATTTTGGAGCGTATGCCCAGCGGTTGCTGGAACTGGCGTCGGTGGCGTGCGGTCTGGATGTCGCAGAAGATCTGCCCAGTTATCCGCTTGATCCCAAGTTTCGGCAAGAGCTGTTCTTGGCCTTCAAGGAAGCCATTACCAATGTCGTCCGCCACGCGAGCGCGACCAAGGTCTGGCTGCGGATGTCCGTCCAAGACAGCATGCTCACGGTCACCGTGTCCGACAACGGCCACGGTATCGAGCTTGGCAAGCCGGATGTGGGTGCCGACGGCCTGGCCAACATGCAGGAACGATTGAGCGCGTTGGGCGGGCGGTGCGAGATTCAGAGCGAGCCGGGCAAAGGAACCACAGTTAAGTTCCAGGCCCCGTTACCCAAAAAACTGCAATGATCAAAGTTGGCATTGTCGAAGACAGTAAGACACTGCGGGAAGGATTTGAAACCCTTATCAACCGGACGCCCGGGCTTCAGTGCGTATGTACTTGCACAACGGTCGCCGAGGCACTGAAGAAGATTCCGAAGGCCCAGCCTGATGTCGTGCTCATGGACATCCAACTGCCCGACCAGTCGGGTGTTGAATGCACTGTGAGAATCAAGGAGCTGCTGCCTTCGATTCAGATAATCATCGTCACTGTCTACGAAGATTCGGACAGGATCTTCCAGGCTTTACAGGCTGGCGCATGTGGTTACCTGCTTAAACGGGCCAAACCTGAGCGCATCATTGCCGCCATCCAAGAAGCGCAGGAAGGCGGCGTGCCTATGACGCCGGAAATTGCCCGGAAGGTGATCGGCCACTTCCGCGAGCAGGCTGAGGCAGCGTCAGAATCAGGAAACCTCTCTCCCCGTGAGAAAGAAGTCCTGCAACTGGTGATGCATGGGTTGGGAAACAAGGAGATTGCGGATCGTTTAGGTGTGACCGTCGCGGCAATCAAGTGGCACCTTCAGCACGTTTACGAGAAACTGCACGTGCATTCGCGCACTGAAGCGGCCCTAAAATTCAAGACCGGGAAATCGTCACAAAACTAACCTTTTGGCTAGCTGGTCAAGAATGGGGAGAGTGAGATACTGGGCGCATGATCCCAAGATCATAAAGCAATTCAAACTTTGCCCTCAGACCATAACCAACGTTACCTATGAAAAACGACCTCATAAAATTACTGAAAGTCACCTTGTGGTTCGCTGTGGCGGGCCTCTTCGCGGCTCAAGCCGCCGCGATGACCGGCTCGGACAGTTCCGCCAACTATGTTTCTTGGACCAGTGGGTCAACTGGCGGAAATGGCTTTGGCCCCTGGACTTTCTATACTCACAGTACCAGCACCGGAGGCGGCTCAAGCAGTTACGCAGGACTTGAGGTAGATCGAAACGGCACAGGCGATGCGAACATTCAGGCAGGAGACGGTTCCCTTTGGAAGCACTACGCTGTCAGCTACAATGCCACTACTGCGTCGGAGCAAGCGATAGCCTATCGTGCATTTGACACCCCCTTGAGTGCGGCGGGTGACGGTTTCTCGCTGTCTTTGGAATTGCAAAACGCCAATAATGGTGTTGGCAATCCGGGTCAGGTGGGATTTGCACTCCGGAATGGCAACACCACGGGTGCGGGCAACCAAGGCGCAGGTGCCCGGCTTCAGGTTTATTTGGCAGGGGTCACCAATTTCGCGGCGGGCGGCACCAATTACCTGGTGGTGCAAGACGCTTCGGGTCCGCAAGCGACCTCGATCACGAATGTGGGAACAAGCGCCGCTTTCGATTTCAAGGTGACGCTAACAGGGCCCAACACTTATAGTCTTTCAATCACCCGATATACCGGCCTGGGAATTACCAATCCTCCCGTTGTTGTCACGGGAACGTTGGCTGGCACCGGCACTATTGACTCCTTCGCCATGTTCAGTTGGACCACGGACCCCTCCAGCGCCGTGAATAGTGACGTGTATTTCAACAGGTTGTCCTTCACTAATCAGGCTGCTTTTACCTGTCCGACGATTGGTTTAGGAAGTGTGGTCAGTCCTTTGAGCGGGACGGCATATAGTCAAGTCATCACTGGGAGTGGCGGCTTGGCACCCTACTCCTTCGCCGTGAGCAGCGGTTCACTGCCGCCGGGTTTGAGTTTGTCCGCAAGCGGCACCTTGTCAGGCACACCCACCAGCACTGGGACATACACCTTTACCGTGACGGCAACCGACGCGGACAGTTGCACGGGAACCAGAAATTATAACCTCACGGTTTACGGAACTGGCGCGGACAACTCCGCCAATTACAGTGGCAACTGGTATGAGGGATCAGACGCAGGGATTGGGTTTGGCCCTTGGAATGTTTACGACAATTATCACGGCGAAGGTTTTGCCGGTTTTTCGACGGCGAATGTCGGTGTCAACATTACGGCTTCCGATGGTTCGGTATGGAAACTCTATGCCATTAACTTTAGCGCCGACCTGCACCAGGAAGAATCGACAGCTTATCGCAGTTTCAACATCCCGTTGAGCATGGCTGGGGATGCCTGTTCGTTGTCCTTCGAAGCAGGCGGTGGCATTGGCAATCCCGGTCAGGTTGGATTCGCGCTCAGGAATGGAAACATCATCGGATCAAACAGCACGACCCAGAACGGGTCAAATAACCGGGCTGCCCGCGCCCGGCTGCAGGTTTACTTCGCTGGCGGGACCAGCGAGCTTACGGTTGTGGACGCCTCCGGCACCAATCAAATCCCCGGAGTCAACTTGACCACTTATGGGGATGACGCCATGGTTACCCTGACCAGTTCCAACACCTACAGTTTGTCCATCACTCCTTACTCCGGCGTGGGAACAATCAATACCCCGGTGGTGGTGACTGGAACGTTGACTGGTAGCGGTCCGATTGACTCATTCTCAATGTTCACTTGGAAGAATTCCACCGATGATGGTTACAACGGTGACTCCTATTTCAACAATCTGGCTTACACCTCGACGACCAAATTAATCACAAATAATGTCACTTTCCAGGTGGATATGACCGTGCAAATTGCCACCGGCCATTTCAATCCGCCAAGTGACACCGTCGAAGTACAGGGCAGTTTCAATAACTGGACTGCGGGTCAATACCTGTTAACCAACAATCCGGCTGCCGCCAATTCGAACGTCTACAGCGGAGTGGTTCCCGTTGTCGGCACGTTCAATAGTGGTGAAACCTACAAATTTGCCATTAACAGCAGTTCTTTGGGAATGGAAGTTTACGAAAGCAGCACTCCAAAACAAAGCACGTTGGACAGCGGCCCGGATGACTACGATCGTTTCTTCCAACTCTCGAATACAACCACGACAGTGCTTTCACCGGTCTTGTTCAGTGACATGGAGCTCGACGACTACCTGCCGAAGGCCATGTCCGTCACATTCGCGGTGAATATGAATGGCGCCGTTGGCACCGATGGTCATGTGTTTAACGCCAGTGCGGGTGACACCGTCTGGATCAATGGGGATTTTGTGCCTTGGTATCCTTGGTACACTCAGGTGAACCCGGTTGCCGCTCCGGCTCAATATCAACTGACCGCGTCGGGCGGTGGAATATTTACCCAGACCGTCGCTCTTCCTAAAGGCACACCCGTGGCGTTTGAATACAAATACGGTATTGGCACTAATGGCGACTTGGGACCAGAGGACATCGAAGCGCCTGATGGGCAGAACCACTACCGCGTGGTCCGTTCTACCGTGACGGGCTCCTACACCATGCCGCAAGACACGTTTGGCTACCAATATCACGAACCATTCTTCACCTTCTCGGCCAAAGCCGATGGCCAGTTGAAAAATGGAACCCCTTCCGGTGGAACAGTCCCGGTGACATGGTTGGGGCGGCCCGGAGCGCATTTGCAAAGCACAACCAACGTTACGGGGCCATGGGCTGACCATTTTGAGACCGATGGCACGAACTGGAGCGCCGGCTTTAGTTCAACCAATGGCCTTGTCAGTCAGACCAACTGGCCGACGGCTGGCACCACGTTCTTCCGCTTGGTGAAACCATGATTAAATTGAGAACCGTGGTTCGTTGCGGAAATGATCCCTTCTCCGCCGCGCTTTGACGCGGCGGGGAAGGCCGTTGGCAGGGGTCGATAGGACCAAGAGATTAGTGATGAAAACTATGAGAATTCGCCGTCAAGGCTTTACGTTAATCGAGTTGCTGGTGGTCATTGCCATTATTGCCATTCTGGCCGCCATGTTGCTGCCAGCCCTGAACGCTGCCAAAGTAAGGGCCGTGGCTGTGCAGTGCATGAGCAACCAAAAGCAGCTTCTTCTGTCTTCGCTTATGTACGCGGGTGACAATCAGGAGTATTGGCCAATCAACGCCGATAAGTCTGTCTTCTATCAAGGGAAACCGTCTTGGATTAGTGGCGTTCTGGATTGGAGCACAGGCCAGCAAAACACAAACACGGCTTATTTGGTCAACGACACGTATTCTCTGCTGGGCACTTATTTGGGCCGCAATTACAAGGTATTTGCTTGTCCAATTACTTCCCGCTTCTTGAGTCCACCGCAAGGGTCGAAAGGATGGACTCATCGTGCCCGGAGTTGTGCCATGGACGCGGCGTTGGGTGATGGGAGTAAATTTGGGGCACCCAGCTACCCATTTGGCTGGTCATCCTGGTATGTCGCGAAGAAAACCACTGACCTTCACACTCCTGGACCAAGTCAGGTCTGGGTATTCATGGATGAGCATCCTGACAGTATTGATGACGGGATTCTATACTCAGCGAATTATGCGGTCAGCGCACTGCCCGAAATTCCCGGATGCCAACATGCCGGGGCTTGTGGAATCGGTTTTGCCGATGGCCATGCAGAAATCCATAAATGGACGGGAAAATTCTCCAATCAGCCGGTGACTCACGTCCAAGGAGGAGGCCATCCCCTTCCACTGTCTGATCCCGACAACATCTGGCTTGCACAACACACCCCGTACCACTGACATTGGATGTGCGCACGACTTTGATCACCGAAAAGATTGCGAATTAATATATGCCGGTTGAGGTTCAGGAAGAGTCCCGCATCCGCTTGGCCCTTGGATTGATTTATTTTCTTATCCTTATCGTGGCCTTCTCTGCAAATGGAGGTCCATTTATCAACGACGTAAACACCGACAAGGCAATGTATTCGCCCGGGGAGGCGGTCACGATCTATGTTAGCCTCACCAACAGCACGGCTTCCGCATTTAATGGCGCCGTCCAAGTTGTCGTTTCTCACTTGGGCTACCTCAATACAAACCTCCCCGAGCAGGCGATATCCAATTTGGGTGTGAATTCGACCATCACCGCAGTATTTTCCTGGACGCCGCCGCCGACCGATTACCAAGGATACCTTATTTCAGTCAGCATCGTGGACACGAACAGCAACCAGGTGGACAGCGGATCCTCCGCCATCGATGTCTCCAGCGACTGGTCAAAGTTTCCACGCTATGGTTACGTAGCTCATTATGACGCCGGATTGGACACATACCATATCATGTGGGAATTGAAGAATTACCACATTAACGGGGTTCAGTTCTACGACTGGCAGTGGAAACATCACCTTCCCTACAATCCCGGTTCCACCTGGCCGGATGTCGCCAACCGGACGATTTATCGAAGCACGGTCACCAATCTTATCGCGGCCGCCCACTATTACAATATGGTGGCAATGAATTACAATTCGTATGGGATGGCGTGGGCCGGCTACCTGACGGACGGGAGCGGGGTTACGCTTCCGATGGGGATCTTCTCCAGCTCGCCAGCCACCATCGGAAATCAATACGGTTATTCTCTGCCGAGCACCTGGGCGACAACAAACCTTTACGAGATGAACAACCGTGACACAAACTGGCAAAATTACATTTACGGCCGCGAGCAGGCGGTGTTCACCAACTTCGCCTTTGACGGCTGGCATATCGACTGCGTGGGCCAGGACACGGCGTATGATTACAACGGCACCTTCTTCAACTTGGAAGATTACAATCCCGAGTACATCAATAACGCAAAAGCGGCACTGGGCGTGCGAATGACCTTCAACACAGTTGACGCCGGCGGTGAGAATCAGGTGGCGCAAAGCGCGAACGTTGACTTTATCTATTCAGAACTGTGGGGCAATAATCCCAATTACATTTCGTTCAACCAGCGCGTAAACAATGTGCGGAGCTATTGCAGCAAAGCACTGGTAATGCCCGCTTACGTGGATACCGGGTTGAATTCAGGTTATTTTAATGAGCCGGGTGTGTTATTGGCAGACGCCGCAATGTTTGCCTGTGGTGGCGCGCATCTTGAGTTGGGAGATGGCAACGAAATGTTGAACAACGATTATTTTCCCAACGACAGCAAGGTGGTGATGACCGCTTCGCTGACGGCTGCGATGCGTGCCTACTACGATTTTCTGGTTGGGTACGAAAACTTGCTGCGTGGTGATACAATCAGTGCCAACAATGTTGCGACTATCCCGGAGGTGACGACCAGCACCAATGGCAGCGCGGGCACCGTATGGATTATTTCGAAGAAGACTTTTGGCTACAACATCCTCCACTTGGTCAACTTGCTTAACAACACTAGCACGGCATGGAATGATTACAATGGAACAGACCCAGCACCACCGACGCTCAGCAATTTGGCTGTGAAAATGTATTACACCGGCGCGATCGGCGGTGGGAAGCTATGGTGTGCCACGCCGGACACTAACTTCGATGTGGCTATGCAGCTCACTTATACTTCAGGCAGCGATGGAGGGGGCAACTACGTTAATTTCATTGTCCCGCAGCTTCAATATTGGGACATGATCTGGCTGGAAATCAACGGCACGACCAGCGCCACGAATCAGATTCGTGCAGCGAACTATGACTCCATGTCTGCCATCGGGACGGAAGCGACATCAGACACCGGTGGCGGACTCGATGTCTGCGATGTCAATAATACAAATGGCGACAGCTATGTGACCTTTAACAACATTGATTTTGGCACCGGCCCGACAAGTGTTTCGGTGCGCGTTGCCTCAGCTTTGAGCAATGGGTCGATAGAATTCCACCTCGACAGTCCAACTGGGACGTTAATCGCAACAGTGCCGGTTGGATACACAGGGGGATGGCAAGTCTGGCAGATAGTGAAGGCTACGGTTAGCGGCGCAAGTGAAGTTCATAAGCTTTTCGCCGTTTTCAAAAACGCAGCCTCCAACCTGAACTGGTTCCAGTTCAACTTCAACAATCATGCGCTGCCTGCTCCATGGCTGACGGCGGATATCGGCGCAGTGGGGCTGACAGGTGATGCTGCTTACTCCGGTGACATGATTACCGTCACAGGTTCCGGCGCGGACATCGAAGGCACGGCAGACGCGTTTCGTTACGTTTATCAATCTTCTGGCCCCAATTGTGAATTGCGCGCCCGCGTCGTGAGTGTGCAGAACACCGATCCATGGGCCAAGGCCGGGGTGATGTTTCGTAATGACAACTCTGCCAGCGCGATGAATGTAGCGGTTGTGGCGACCGTCGGGAACGGGGTGGAACTTCAAAGCCGCACAGCCGCCGGAGGTGGCACCACGGGCACGGTTATCTCCGGCGTGACAGCACCGTGCTGGGTGCGGTTGGCGCGTTCGGCCACGAATTCGTTTAGTGGCTACTATTCCTCTGACGGAAGCAACTGGACGCAAATCGGCACGGGCATAATTATTCCGATGGGTGCCAGCGCGTTGGCCGGGTTGGCCGTTACTGCGCACAACAACGCAACCAACTGCACGGCTGGTTTCGATAATGTGAGCGTCAATAATGCCCCGTCACTCGCCGCTGTCTCCAATCAGACAATTGTTGCAGGAGTAGCACTGGTGGTCACTAATTCAGCTAGCGACTCTGACATTCCGCTGCAGACCTTGACCTTCAGCCTGCTCACAGCTCCTACTAATGCAGCCATTGGCATAAATAGCGGCGTGTTCACCTGGCGGCCGGTTATTGCGCAATCACCCTCCACGCAGACCGTTGCCGTGGTTGTCTCCGACAACGGTACGCCTGTGATGAGTGCCACGCAGGATTTCACGGTGACGGTGATTCAGCCAGTCCGCCCCGCGCTGACTGCGGCTTTAATGACCAACGGCCAATTTGGGTTTTGGGTCAACGGTGACGTAGGCCCCGATTACACGATTCAGTTTTCCACAAACCTCGTATCCTGGTCATTGCTGGCCACCGTGGATTCACCGTTGTTGCCCTTTATGTGGTGGGAAACTAACGCCATCAAGTTTAACTCAGAGTTCTACCGGGTTTTATTGGGACCATAAAGTGGTTCTTAGCCACCCCTGTACAGTATCTAAATGAGAAATATTATAGCTTTGGTTTGGTCGGGTATATTTTGCGCAGTAATCTGTCATCACGCGGATGCAGCACCAAGCAATCTGAAAGAAGCTCTGGTTAATGGCTCATCCCGGGCGACGATGGCAATAGGAGAAGAAGGCATCCTGCGGACGTATGAGCTTACAACGACCGCCGAACTGCGCGATCCCGATCCACCCGACAAGAGTGTCGTAATACACGAATTTCCAGGTTGCGCCCGTATCCGAACAGGCAGCGTATTGTTTGACGGTCTTTACGCGCTGGGTGTCCAGGAGGCGATCCAGGACTCGGTCACCCAAATAAAGGACGGCGCCTACAACCACGGCGACCCAATCAAGCTGGAGGCGTTCCAGACGGGCGAACTGTGGACTTACGTTTGGACGCGGGATTTGTCGTATTCCACATATCTGGCGCTGGCGCAGTTTGATCCCCAACGGGCGCTGAATTCGCTCCTGTTCAAAACCTCGGTCACTAAACCATCCGTGACCGGCGGATTCACCAACCAAATTGTTCAGGATACCGGTTCGGGTGGCAGTTATCCGGTGTCAAGCGATCGGGTGGTTTGGGCGCTCGGCGCAAGTCAATTGCTGAAATTTTTGTCCGCCGCTGAACAGCAGGAAGTTCTTGAGCAAGTTTACCCTATCCTGCACGACACGCTTGAACAGGATCGCCGGTTGATTTATGATCCGGAGGACGGGCTATACCGCGGCGAGCAATCATTTCTTGACTGGCGCGAGCAGACGTATCCGGGTTGGACCAAGACCAATGTCTTGGCCATTGCGATGTCCAAGGCGCTGTCAGTGAATGCCGCCGATTATTTTGCACTGGTGACCACTTCCGCGTACGCGGGCAGGTTGGGATTGGGCGAGGATCAAGTCCGCTACGCAACCTGGGCCCGGCAGCTTAAAGTGGCAATCAACCGCCGGTTCTTCGACGCCGAGGCGGGACTTTACAGCTCCTATCTGCTGACCGACGAAGCCTATGGCATCCGGGTGCACCGCTATGATTTGCTTGGCGAATCGCTGGCAATCCTGACTGGCGTGGCCGACCAATCTCAGGCAGAATCCATTCTGCGCCGGTATCCGGTCGGGCCTTATGGACCGCCGGTCGTGTGGCCGGAGGAAACCACGGTTCCCATCTACCACAACCAGGCGATTTGGCCTTTTGTCACCGCCTTCTGGATCGAGGCGGCGCGAAAGGCGGGCGACCCGGCGGTGATTAACGCGGGCGTCCATTCGCTGACGCGCGGTGCGGCCTTCAATTTGTCGAACATGGAGAATTATGATTTCACGAGCGGTAAGACGGAAGTGAAAAACGGTGTGCTTAGCGGGCCGGTAGTTGATTCATGCCGGCAAATTTGGTCGGTCGCTGGCTATCTGGCAATGATACAGGACGTTGTGTTTGGTCTGGAAACCTCTTGGAATGGAATTCGCTTTCTGCCCTGCATTACCGGCGATCTTTGCAATGAAACATTTAATTCGTCGGATGTCATCGAGCTGAAGAATTTTTCCTACCGCGGCCGGACAATTTCCGTCCGTATTCACCTGCCGCCGGTTGGATTTCGCGGTAAGGGGATTTGCCCCATCCGTGAAATCGAGTTGAACGGAAAACCAGTAGGAAGTGACTTTATCGCCGCAACGTCTTTGCAGAACCACAATGAATGGGACGTTTATCTTGAAAAACCGGAGGATAATTCCGGTGAAGAGTCTCTTCACTTGGTTGCGACCGGTCCCGATACAAGCGCGATTCATGGCCCGGTCGAGCCGCAATGGGACGATGTTGGGCAGGGGGGAATCACGGTTCTAGATGGAAAGCTAATGCTGCATTATCGGGAGGCCGACGCCACAAATGTCGTTTTCAACATCTACCGCGATGGGCACCTCTGCGCCAAACGCCTCAAAGAGACGGATTGGGTCGACCCGGATTCGTCTGACTACACAAACCGGGTTCACTTCTACGCCATTGAAACGCTGGACGCCAAAACGGGCAATGCTTCGCATTTGACTCAAAGCCGGTTCTATGCGGACACGAACAGCCAATGGGAGATCGTGGCCAAAGACATGCAAAACCGGGGTGGTCAATTGGTCGAAGGCAATCATTTCGAGAATTGGGGCAAACCGGGCGACGAACTCACGGCGGATTTCACGGCCCGGCGGAGCGGACATTATCTGGTACGCGTCAAATTTTCGAATGGTGCCGGTCCGGTCAACACCGGCATTACCTGCGCGGTGAAGCGGCTGGATATTTGCCGGGCCGGTTCAAAGGGCATTGTTACCATGGGTTATCTGCTTATGCCGCAATCGGGCGATTGGCGACGGTTCGACTGGTCGTCGGTTGTCCCGGCGCACCTAATGGCTGGCGAAACGTACGCGGTTAGAGTTTTCGAAGACCCTTATTCACGCAATATGAGTTATCTGGCGGGCAACGAGAGATATACCGCTTGGCCGGGCGGAAGTGATGACGATTACAATTATGTCAATATCGCCGCGATACAACTGATGCAAGTCAGGGACTGACCCGTCTGACATCCCATTGCAGCACGAGCGGACAACTAAATTATCGAACGTGGGTGCGCATTGGAGTTACTGAAATGTCGGGTTCAAGGGAAGGCTCAAAACCGCATGAAATTTGTCCCAGTCCGCCGGGGAAGGCAAGGCGCGGCCTCGTTCCCAACGCCCAAGCCACTGCCGGTGAAAGCCCGTCATTTCGGCAAGTTTTTGCTGGGTCAGGCCAGCTTTTTTGAGGCGGGCCACCAGCAGGCTCCCAAGGGTTTTAATCGCTGTTGGACGAAGTTTGTCGTGTCTCAAAACAGAGGGTTTATTGGGCAAAACCACGTGGATTGTGCGTTGTGTAATTATCCAATGCGCCAAAAGCCGCATTGGAGTCGGCAAACTCGGTCCGAATAAATAAACAGCGGTTTGCTGGCTGCTTTGCAAAGCGGTCAGACCATTCTCACCATTCAAACTTCCTGTACTAAAAAACGTATTAAAAACAGCCTTTAATCATTTAAAAGGGCAATCGCCTGCATCAAGCCCCAAAAGCCTTACCAACACCTCCAACTGCCTGTTGTCGGGTCGCTTGGTGCCGTCCTCCCATGAACGAACCAGAATTGCTGTAATACCCATTTTTGCCGCCAAGTGGCCGGATGTAAGGTTTTTCTCCATCCGTTTGACATGAATGAGGTCGCCAAGCGTTTTTATGCTCGCCGGCAAGGGTTTAGCATTATTTTGTTTTCTCATTTTTTGGCTGAATTTTATGCGAATTCGCCTTTGTGCAATACCCAGCAGGGCTACTCTCCCCGGGAGAGGGAGAATCGTTCGCCGTGTTTTGAGTCATGCCATATGCCAGCGGGTCGTGCCTCTCACGGCCAATAACACAGAATCGGAGCCGGCGACGAAGATCGCTGAAATGATCCAGCGACGCGCCGAGGCTCACCCTCTCCCCGGGGGAGAGGGCCGGGGTGAGGGCGGACGTCTTCACTGATTTCGCGGTCACACCTGAAGAAAATTGCTTCATCCCCTGTCACCCGCTGAAAACGCCGAGGAACCAGTCTTTTTAGTTGGCCATCCGGCCCCAGCAATGGGTGGGCTCGTGATTTCGTGCCCCGCGCCGGAACTTTTAATCCGGCGCGGCCGCCCGGCCAGTCCGGTCCGGCATGACAGAACGGGGCAGTGTCCCGGGTTGTGCAGCGTCGAGCCTGTGGCTCAAATAAATCGGCGCGAAGCGCCGGCGCCACAACCCAAATCAGACATTGCCCGGAATGGGATTAGCTTGCGCGCCGCCGGTTCTCGCCGCAATGTTTTGACGATGTTTGCATCCCGGCCAGTCCTGAAGCCCTTGTCGGCAAGCCTCCCTGGCTCTTCATTTTCATCGGCGAGCCATTCCGGTGCGGAGAATGTCTCAATACTGAGCAATGTAACAATCTCCTCCCTCTCTTCCATGAAATGGAGGAGAGGGCCGGGGCGAGGAGGTGCCTCTTTTTTTGAAATTCCCCTTTCCTCATTCCTCTTCCCACTCGTTCCTCGCGGGGAGAGGAGGCCAACACTGAGTTTTGAGACAGTCTCCGCGGACCCATCCTCTCGCAAACCGGCATCCGGTCCGGCCGGGAACCGATGGTTGATCTGGCGGGCCGTTCAAACGGCAGTTGCCGCTGGATTGCTCCAGTGCGCCGGCCTGACCGTTCACGCAGAAACCACCAACCTCCCCGAGTATTTCATGCGCGTGTGGCAAACGCAAAATGGTTTGCCGGACAACGCCGTGGAGACGGTGGTTCAGACCCGGGATGGCTATCTCTGGCTCGCAACTTACGACGGTCTCGCGCGATTCGACGGTGTTGCGTTTACGGTGTTTGACAACAATAACACGCCGGAAATGCGCAGCAGCCGGGTGACCAGCCTGTTTGAAGATGCCGAGGGAAACTTGTGGATTGGTTGTGAAAGCGGGGAGCTGACCCGTTACCGGGACGGACATTTTTATTCGGTGTCTTTCCATCCTCCGTGGGAGAGCAGAAAAATTCAGAATATAGGCGCCGACGCCTCGGGCATGGTTTGGCTCCTGAACCCGAGCGGCAAACTGGTGGCGCTGGACGGCCAGGCGGTCGCCATGGCCAACACCGGCGGCGCGGTGTCGGCCGTGACCCTGACCCAAAGTCCGCGAGGAACGATCTGGGTTTTTAGCGACGGCGAGGTTTATACCCTTGACCGTGGCCGTCTGCTTCCCATCCCGGTGGGGCTGCAGTCCCAGGATTTTATCGAGTGGATTTGCTCCAGCGCTGACGGCGGCCTTTGGATGATGACACGCGACCGGGTGCTGAAATGGGAGGGAACCGGGACCCAGGACTTTGGCCCCAGCCCGCTGGGCCCAAGTTCCGTCACCGCCATGATGGAAATGGCGTCAGGCGGCCTGGCGGTGGGAACCTTGCAGCAGGGACTTTTTTTAATCTTTCCGCACCGCGGCGTGGTTCATTTTGATCGCGCCCACGGATTTCCGAACAACTGGGTGCGCTCGTTGTGCGAGGACCGCGAGGGCACCTTGTGGGTGGGCACCGGCAACAGCGGATTGGTGGCCCTGCGCCCCAGCCGCGTCACCACCTTGACCCCGCCGGACGATTGGCAGGGCGCCAACGTGCTCTCCGTCACCTGTTCCCGCCGCGGATCCATGTGGATTGGCACCGAGGGCGCCGGCCTGTATCACCTGCAAAATGGCGAGTGGACTCATTTTGGCGACAATAGTGGCCTGCTGAATTTATTCGTCTGGTCGGTTTCCGAAGACAGCGGGAACCAGCTTTGGGCGGGGACCTGGGGCGGCGGACTGTTTCTTCAACACAGCAACCAGTTCGCGCGCGCGCCCGGTCTGGAAAACTTTACCGCGCCGGTGTTGGCCATCCTGCCGGAGCGCGAGGGCGTGACCTGGATTGGAACCGACACCGGTTTAATGCGCTATCAGGCCGGCGCGGTCACCAGTTTCGGCGCGAAACAAAATCTGGTCTTGCCCGATGTCCGGACCGTTACCGAAGCCCCGGATGGAACAGTGTGGTTTGGCATGATGGGCGGCGGTCTGGGCCGGTGGCAACACGGCGTCGTAAAGCAATTCCGAAAAGCCGACGGACTTTCCAGCGATTTCGTCCAGTCTCTCCATTTGGACACGGAGGGCGCCCTGTGGATCGGAACTTACGGCGGCGGCCTGGATCGGCTCCGAAACGGGCGCTTTTCATCCGTCCAAATGGAGCAAGGTCTGCCGAACAATTTCATTTGTGCCATCGAACAGGACGACCATGGCAACTTTTGGGTCAGCTCGCACGGCGGCATCTTCCGCATACAAAAAAAGGAACTGAACCAGTGCGCCGACGGGCAGATTCCGGCGGTGCACCCCCTGGTTTACGGAACGGGTGACGGAATGCCCACGCTGGAATGTTCCGGCGGCTTCCAGCCTGCCAGTTGCTGGACCAGCGATGGCCGGCTGTGGTTTTCCACCAGCAAGGGTCCGGTCGGCATAGACCCGGACCATATCAAAGTCAACCAACTGCCGCCGCCGGTGCTGATTGAAAAGGTGCTCATGGATGGACGGCCGGTGGAAGGGAACGGGCGCGCGGGCGGCGCCCTCCGGATTCCGCCCGGGCGGCACCAGTTGGAATTCCGCTATACCGGCCTGAGCTTCGTGGCGCCCGAAAAAGTCAGCTTCAAATACCGGTTGCAGGGATCGGACCAGGAGTGGACGGACGCCGGGACGAAGCGGGCGGTTATTTACAATTACGTCCCGCCGGGCCGCTATCGGTTTGAAGTGATGGCTTGCAACAGCGACGGCATTTGGAGCACGGCCAGCGCGGTGCTGGCGTTCACCGTGCATCCGTTTTTTTGGCAGATCTGGTGGTTCTATGTCGTGGCCGGCGTCTCGGCGGCGGCGATGCTGACCGGTGGTGTATTCTGGATTGCCCGGCGGCGCATGCTCCGGAAACTCGATCGCCTCGAACGCCAGCGCGCGATTGAGCGCGAGCGCACCCGCATTGCCCGGGACATCCATGACAATCTGGGCGCCAACCTGACGCGCATCTCGTTGCTCAGCCAGTCCGTCCAGGGCGAACTGCAGAACCCGGAACAGGCCGCGGTCCAGTTGAACCGGATTTATGACACCACCCGCGAGCTGACCCGCGCGCTCGACGAAATTGTCTGGGCCGTCAACCCGGAGCACGACACGCTCGACAGCCTGGCCAACTATCTCGGAAAATTCGCCCGGAATTTCCTCGAACCCCTCGCCATCCGCTGCCGCCTGGATTTGCCCGTGCAACTGCCGCCGTGGCCGGTCACGGCGGAAGTTCGTCACAATCTGTTCCTGGCGTTCAAGGAAGCTTTACACAACGTCGTCAAACATGCCGCCGCTTCGGAAGTCAGCATTTCCCTCACGACCGATGCCCGCGCCTTTACCCTGCGGGTGCGTGACCACGGACGCGGCTTTGTGCCGGAGCCGCTGCTGCGCGAATTGTTGCACCAACCCGGCCGCTCCGCCTCCGGCAACGGACTCAGGAACATGCACCGCCGCCTCGAAAAAATCGGCGGACGCTGTGAAATCCGGAGTGCGCCCGGGCAGGGGACCGAAGTGCAATTCATCGTGCCGGTGTCGTCCGACCAGCCGGATTCGGGCCCGACCCACCCGCCCACGCCGGAACCGGGTGCCAATCCACTTCCGGCGGATGTCGCTAAAAGTAGTGACAAGCCTTTCTTTTCGGACGTGGTAAAGTAAAAAATGAAATGAGATGAGTATCACCGTTTCCATCATCGAAGACGACGTGCCGGCCCGGGAAATCCTGGCTGAGTGGATTCGTCGGGCGGAGGGTTTTCAGGTCGTCAGCGAGCATGGCGATGCCGAGAGCGCGCTGGAGATATTGCCCCGGGAAAAACCCGCGGTTGTACTGGTGGATATCAATTTGCCGGGAATGAACGGCATCGAGTGTATCCGCCGTTTGAAGCCGATTCTGCCCCAGACCCAATTTGTCATGCTGACGGTGTACGAGGATGACAACCATATCTTCAAGGCGCTGGCAGTGGGGGCGAGTGGTTACCTGCTGAAACAAACTCCGCGCCAGATGTTGCTGATCGCCCTGCGAGAGGTTTACGCCGGGGGCTCGCCCATGAGCACCAGCATTGCCAGGAAAGTAGTGCAGTCTTTTTGCCGGCCGATGGCCGGTCCGGGCGGCGCGGCCAACCTTTCCGGGCGCGAACAGGAGGTGCTCGAATTGCTGGCGCGCGGCTTTCTTTACAAGGAAATCGCCGACTCGCTCCAGTTAAGCGTGCAAACCGTGAACACTTACATCCGGCGGATTTACGAAAAACTTCACGTGCGTTCGCGCGCGCAGGCGATTGCCGTCTATGCCCATTTGCCCTTGGGGACGGAAAACTGATCAGGGCGCCCTGGTTTCAAGGTTTAATTTCGCAAAGATTGGCTTGAGGGCCGCCTGCCATTTTTCGTAGCCGATGGCGTTGGGGTGAAGCAAATCGGGAAATTCATCCTGCGGGCAATCGCCGTTTTTATCGGCGTAAATGCTCCATGTGTCGCACAGTGCGAATTGGGGGTCGTTTTTAATCGCTGCGGCGACGAGCGCATTGAGTTTCTCGATTCGGTCGGCGGGATGCTGGCCGCGATCGCTCCTCGGCATCACCTCGCAAACGATGACCGGGAGATGGGGGTTGAATTTCTTTATTTCCTGCAAAATGGCTGCAAGGTTGTCCGCCACATCCTCCGGTTTGGCGCCGTTACCGATGTCATTGGTGCCGATGAGCAGCACGATGGCCTTGGGATCCAGATCCAGCACGTCGGCTTTCAGGCGGTACCATACGCCGCGCGTCGTGTCGCCCCCGATGCCGCGATTGGCAACCTTGAGGTTGGGAAAGGCGTTGGCCAGCGAGTACCAGCCTTGCGTGATGGAATCTCCCAAAAACACGACCGCTCCCTTGTCCCGGGCGGCCGTCCGCGCCCACTCGGCATGGCGTTGCGCCCAAAGTTTTGGCAGTCCGCTCCAGGTCGCCGCCGGCCCTTTGCCCGGTAGCAGCGAAGGATCCTTCGGATACTGCGATACATCCGACACCGCCGCCGTAGTGATGGTATCCTGGGCGAGGATGGTGATGCTTCCGCTGATTGCCAACAAAAGCAGGGCAAAGAAAAACGCGAAATAAATCCGGATGCGGGAAAATTTGAGCGTGGATTTCATAGGGAGGCAAGCTTTACCGTGATGATGAGGGAGGGTCGAGCATTATTTTCGTAATTTTCCCAGGAAACTCGCCTGGCGACGGTGACTGCAGATGACAGAATTGTCATGTGCGATTCAGCCGACGTTCATTATGGTTTTGTTTCATGAAGGGGCTGATAATCTCAAAGCAGATGAACATTGACGGCATGGCATTGAAACATAAAAAGTAACGCAACCATCCAACCAAAAACTCAAGCGCATACAAAAATATGAAGAAATATTCCCAGCTGGTGTTGTTCGGCATTCTGGGTCTCCTGACGGCGGCAGTCTGCCGCGCTGATGGGCCTTATCATTTCATAAAGGAAATCCCCGTCAGCAGTGACGGCTTCTGGGACGGCCTGGTCGTTGATTCGGCGGCGCAACGCCTCTACGTCTCGCACGCAACCCGGGTGGTTGTAATTGATCTCGCCAAAGACGCAGTTATCGGCGAAATCACCAACACACCCGGCGTTCATGACATTGCCGTCGCGCCGAAATTGAATCGCGGGTTCGTCAGCGATGGCCGGGAGGCCAAGGCGAGCATCGTTGACCTGAAAACATTGCAGACGATTTCCAAGGTGGATACCGGCCCCAATCCGGACGCGATTCTTTTTGAGCCAGGGCAAAATGAAGTTTATGCGTTTAACGGGCGCGGCCAATCGGCGACGGTGATTGCCGCCGATTCGGGCAAGGTGGTTGCCACGATCCCGCTCGGTGGCAAACCGGAGTTTGCCGGGGCCGATCCGGAATCCAACCGGGTTTTTGACAACCTCGAAGACAAAAGTGAAGTCGCCGCGATTGACACCAAAACGCATCAAGTCGTGAACCGCTGGCCGATTGCGCCGGGCGAGTCTGCGTCGGGCATCGCGGTTGACCCGAATAATCATCGCCTATTCATGGGTTGCGACAACCGGTTGATGGTGATGATGGACAGCACGAGCGGGAAAGTGCTCGCGACCGTGCCCATCGGCGAAGGCGTGGATGGCGCGGCATTTGACCCCGGCACACAGTTGGCGTTTGCCTCGTGCGGCCGATCCGCGACCGTCACCATTGCGAAGGAAGAGTCGCCGGACAAACTCACCGTCGTTCAGGTTTTGAAAACCGAGCCAGGCGCGCGGACGATGGCGCTGGACCCGGCGACACACAGGATTTACCTGCCTACCGCCAAATTCGAGGCGCCGGCCGAAGGCGAGCGGCGCCCGCGGATGGTTCCCGGCACTTTCAAAATTCTGGTTTACGGGATGGAGGAGTCTGCGGGTAAGTAACTGGCAACGTAGCTTCAGCGCCTTTCGTTTGCGCGCCGGCTGCCGATGGAGCCGACCGGTGGCGCGTCGGAGCAGGCTGAACACCGTGGCAAACAGGCCCCGCCCCGAACGCTGTTTGTCTCGGACTTAACAAAACTTTTGTGACTCATGCAACGCTTTTTGAAAATTCCGGTGGCCGCGGCTGTTATCGTCGTCGCGATGCTGGGGACGGGGATCTGGTGGTGGCATGCGCGGGGTAATTCGAGGTTATCCTTCCTCACGGCAACTGTAAAGCGCGGCGATATCGCGGCCACCATCAGCTCCAGCGGCACCATTGAACCGAGTGAAACGGTGGATGTGGGCGCGCAAGTCGCCGGGCGCATCACCACGTTCGGCACGGACATCAACGGCCAGACGATTGACTACAATTCGGTGGTGGAGCAGGGGGCCATGTTGGCGAAGATTGACGACTCCGTTTATGCCGCCGATCTCTCGGTCGCCAAGGCGGGTGAATTGACTGCCGCCGCGAATCTCGAACAGATGAACGCAAAGCTCGACCAGGCCGGGGCGGAATGGAAACGCGCGCAAGAGCTGTTCAGTAACAAATTGATGTCGCAGGTGGATTACGACACCGACAAGGCGAATTATGAAGTCGCCAGGGCCAATGTCTCCGTCGCCCGGTCGGGTATCGCGCAGGCGCAAGCCGATTTGGACAAGGCGCAGCGGAACCTGGATTTCTGCATCATCAAATCGCCGGTCACGGGCGTCATCATCGACCGCCGCGTGAACATCGGCCAGACCGTTGTGTCCAGCCTCAACGCGCCGAGCCTGTTCCTCATCGCCGAGGATTTGACGAAAATGCAAATCTGGGTGGCGGTGAACGAGGCGGACGTTGCGCGGATCAAGCCCGGTGCCCCCGTGACCTTCACCTGCGATGCCTTTCCGGGCCGGCGATTCGAGGGTACGGTCGGCAAGGTGCGCCTGAATGCCACCATGACGCAAAACGTGGTGATGTACACGGTGGTGGTGAACACGGAGAACCCGGAGAAGGTCTTGTTGCCCTACCTGACCGCCAACGTGGATTTCACCGTGAGCAAACAAACCAATGCCCTGCTGGTCCCCAATGCGGCATTGCGCTGGTCGCCATCGTCGCCCACCGAGATCGCGGCCGACGCGCGTTCACAAAATCCGGTTGACCCGCCAGCCGACAATCCGTCCGGCGCCAAAGGCGCCAGGGGAAGCAAAGGCGTCATCTGGTTGAAGGATGGCGAATTCGTCCGGCCGGTTGAGGTGAAGGTCGGAACTTCGGACGGTTCCAGCACCGCTGTCACCGCTGATAATCTGAAAGAGGGTGAAGAGGTCGTCACGGGTGAAACCACGGGACCGGAGCCGGGGGGAACCCAAAATCCGTTCCTGCCCCATTTTATCAGGCGCTGAACGAGCGTGAATACTTTTCACGGAACCCTGCGAATGGCCTTGCGTGCCTTGCGCCGCAATGTCATGCGCTCGGTGCTGACTTGTCTGGGCATCATCATCGGCATCGCCGCCGTCATCGCCATGATGGAGATTGGGCGCGGTTCTTCCTATTCCATCGAGCAGACCATTGCCAGCCTGGGCGCCAATGTCATCCAGATGGACCCCGCGCACATGATGATTGCCGGCATCAATTCCGGCGCCGGCGGGCGGCCGACCCTCACGCCCTTGGACGCCGACGCCATCCGCGAGAATTGTAGCGCCATCAAATGGGTCGCCCCCAGTGTGGACTGCCGTACCCAGATCATTTACGGCAATCGCAACTGGAATCCGGGCCGGATCCTCGGTACCACGCCGGATTACCTCGTGGTTCGGAATTGGCCGCTTGCCGCCGGAGAATGCTTCACGGAACAGGATGTGCGCAGTGCGGCGGCTGTTTGCATCATCGGGCAGACCATCGCCAGGGAGTTGTTCGGCGGCGAATCTCCCCTCGGCAAGGAAATCCGCGTCAAGGATGTCGGAATGAAAATCGTCGGCGTCTTGAGGCGGAAAGGGCCGAACATGATGGGGCAGGACCAGGATGACTTCCTCGCCGCCCCCTGGACGACCATCAAGTTTCGCGTGACCGGCGTCCGGGAAGCCACCCAGTCCGCGGGCGCTGCGGCCGTATCCGGCGGGGTCAATTCTCTCAACCAGCTTTATCCAAATCAATCCGTGCAACTTTATCCGCAACAATCGGCGATTCAGGCTGCCGACACGCCGCAGGTGACGCGGTTCTCGGACATAGACGACATCTGGATGTCCGCCGACTCACCGCAGGACATCCCGAAGGCCCTCCGCCAGGTCACCGTCCTGATGCGTGAGCGGCATCATATTCAGGCCAGCGAGCTGGACAATCAACCCGGCACGCTGGACGATTTCCGGATTCACAGTCTCACCGAACTTTCACAGGCGCTCGCTTCCACCAGCGGTGTGATGACCAAACTCCTCCTCATCGTCGCGCTGATTTCGCTGGTCGTCGGCGGCGTCGGCATCATGAACATCATGCTGGTGTCCGTCACCGAGCGGACGCGGGAGATTGGATTGCGCATGGCCGTCGGCGCGCGGTCGCGGGACATCCTGCGACAGTTTCTGGTGGAGGCGGTGACGCTTTGTCTGGCCGGCGGCATTGCCGGAATTTTGCTGGGACGCGGGGTGTCGCTCACGGTCACGGCCTTGTTGCATTGGCCGACCATGCCGTCCGTGCCGGCCATCATTGCTGCCGTTGCCGTGTCGGTGACCGTCGGAATCGTTTTCGGATTTTATCCGGCATGGAAAGCTTCACGGCTCGATCCGATTGAGGCGCTGCGGTATGAGTAATTATTCCGGCCCCGTTAGATGACAACACTGTCACTCGCGCTTCACGGAAAGTTCATGCGGCTGCTTCATGATTTGGCGGACGATCCGGAAATTACCGGATTGAATGAATCGAAAAACAAACACATGAAAATTAAAACCATCCTCTGTGTCGCGCTGGCCGCCGGATTACTGGCCGGCTGCGCGTCGGAGAAATCAGAGCAAAACAAACAGGCCAGGCTTGAGGCCAAGGCCAAAATTGCCAGGGTGGACGCCGAAAAAACCGCCCTGGCGCAGGTGACCAACGGTGTCGTGAAAGAAGGCGAAATTGAAAAGGAACACGGCAAGCTGATCTGGTCGTTCGACCTCACCACGCCAGACGCCAAAGACATCACCGAAGTGAATGTGGACGCCATCACCGGCGTGATTGTCTCCGTCGAAAAAGAAGCGCCGGAGCAGGAGGTAAAGGAAAAGAATTAGACACCGACACCGTCGACCAATCCGGTCGTCGCCGGCGAAACGGATCGCCGGCGACAGGGTTACCGGCGGCAAATATCATTGATCTTTATTTATGAAAAAGCTGACCGTTGTTCAAATCATGCCGGTGGCCGCACTGGTGGTGGCCAGCGGTTTCAACGCCACCGCAGCCGGCAACTCACTGGCGTTAAAGTTTTCTCATCCACGAGAAATTACCAATGCGTATCTGCCGCTGGCCTCGTTGAAGCAGGACATTCTCGAAAGCAACGGTGAGCGGGTCGAGCGCACGGCCAAACCGGACGTGCACAAGATCTTTACCATTGGCGGCCAGACGGTAGAGGCGCTGGCGGTGGAGGACCGCGAATATGCCGGTGGCAAACTGGCCGAAGTCACACTGGATTATTTCGCGCAAGCCGACGACGGCACGGTTTATTACCTCGGCGAAGACGTGGACGAATATAAAAACGGCAAGGTCATTGGCCATTCCGGCGCGTGGTTACTCGGCAAGGACACGCAAAAACCCGGCGTCCTGATGCCCGCGCATCCGAAGGTCGGCGACCGGTTTCGTTCCGAAGATGTGCCGAAGATCACGTGGGAGGCAGACGAGGTGGATTCCGTTTCCGAGACCGTGACCGTGCCGGCGGGAACCTACCCGCATTGTGTGAAGATCAAGGAAAAGACCTCCGATGGCGACACGGAATACAAGTATTACGCGCCCGGTGTGGGCTGTGTGAAGGAAGTGGAACCGGATGCCCAACTCTCCCTCGTCTTGCATCAAACCGTGAAGGTCACAGACGAAACCAGACACAATGACGGAACATGAAAACGACAAAAACCATTTTCTTCGGGGGACTATGGGTTGCTATTGCGGCGGCCGTCGCCGGCATGTTAATTGCCAGACATCACCCGGTATCCCAGGCCGATCGCGAAACCAAATCGCGCCTGGCCGCGAATGTGGGACGTCCTGTTGCCATCTCAGCGCCGGTTGCGACCGCGCCCAAAGTTTCGCCGTCGGCAGCGGCCAGCCGGTCTGCCAAAACCGCGTCCGTAGTACCGCCAGAAAAGCCGGATGTCTCAACCAATGGCCAGCCGCAGGCAGTCCAGGCACCGGCAGACCAAGGCCTGTCGTATAACGGCTACGAGGTCCATGATCCCATGGCGCGCGTGGCCTTGTATGGCGTCGGCACGGATCCTGAAGCCGACGCTTACTGGGAGAGCGCCATTGACGATTCCAACCTGCCGGCCGAAGAACGCAAGGATCTGATTGAAGACTTGAACGAGACCGGCTTGTCTGATCCGCATCACCCCGGCCCGACAGATTGGTCGTTGATTATGGCCCGCATTCGGCTCATCGAACGACTGGCCCCTTACTCAATAGACGAGGTAAACGCCAAAGCCTTCGCGGAAGCCTACAAGGACCTGGTGGGCATGGCCAACGGCCAGGCGCCACATTAGCGAAAAGCGCTCGCTCCGCTTCATAAAAGTGCTTTAATTCCTGTCATGCGCGTACTGGTGGTTGAAGACGAAAGAAAGACGGCGTCATTTGTTCGCAAGGCGCTCCAGGCCGAAGGCTTCGCCGTGGATGTCTGTCCCAACGGCGACGACGCCTTGGCCGCGACGCGCGTCACCCCCTTCGACGGCATCGTGCTCGACATCATGCTGCCGGGCCGCGATGGCCTGAGTGTGCTGCGCCAGTTGCGTGAACGTAAAAATACCACGCCCGTCCTGCTGCTTTCCGCGCGCGGCGAGGTCAACGAACGGGTTGAAGGCCTGAACGCCGGCGCGGACGATTACCTGCCCAAGCCGTTTGAGCTGGCCGAACTGGTCGCGCGGGTGCGGGCCTTGACGCGGCGGAGCGGTGAGAACAAATCCACCGTCCTGCGCGTGGCCGACCTTACGCTGGACACGGTCACCCACCGGGCGCAACGCGGCGGAAAGGACATCGAACTGACGGCGCGCGAATACCGGTTGCTCGAATTTCTCATGCACTCCGCCGGCCGATTATGCGGCCGCATGATGATTCTCGAAAAGGTCTGGGACTACGATTTCGATCCGGGCACGAATCTCGTGGACGTTTATATCAAACGCCTGCGGGAAAAAGTTGACGCGGATTTTGAACCCAAGCTGCTCCACACCGTGCGCGGCGCGGGTTACGTGCTGAAGGAGCCCGCATGACCATCCGCACGCGCCTGACTTTGTGGTATGCCGGCGTTCTGACTGTGTTTCTGCTCATCATCGGGGTGGGAACCTACCGGGAAATTGACGAACAGTTGCGTCACGCCCATCGCCGGGCGCCGACGGAACACGCCATTTCCGAAACCAGCGAGATGGTCTTCGAGGTGGGTCTGCCCGCGGTCGGGCTGGGGTTGCTGGGTGGCTGGTGGTTGACGCGGAAAGCCCTGACGCCCGTCTCCAAATTGACGGAGGCCATCACCCGGGTTCACGAACGCAATCTGCGCGAACCGCTCCCGCGCACCGGCAGCCGCGATGAATTCGACCGGCTGACGGAAGTGTTCAACGCCATGCTGGCGCGGCTCGACGACTCTTTCAATCGTATCCGCGAATTCACCCTGCACGCCTCGCACGAACTCAAAACGCCGCTGACGATTCTGTGCGGCGAAACCGAAACCATGCTGCGCGACGAGTCACTTTCCGCCGCCGAACACGAGCGCGCCGCCAGCCTGCTCGATGAATTGCGCCGCCTGGCGCGCATCGTGGACGGCCTCACGTTGCTGGCCAAGGCCGACGCGGGCCAGGTTGCCTTGAAGCTGGAACCGGTCCGGTTGGACGAACTCGTGCGCGACAATTTCGCCGATACGCAGATTCTGGCCGAACCGCAGGGCATCGGGGTGGAACTGACCGTCTGTGAGGAAATCACTGCGCGCGGTGACCGTCATCGTTTGCGCCAGCTTTTGCTGAACCTCGCCGACAACGCCGTCAAATATAACCAGCCGCAGGGCCACGTAACGATGAGCCTGCGGCGCGCTGGCGACACGGCGGAATTCACCATTGCCAACACCGGACCCGGCATTCCGGCGGAATCATTGCCGCGCGTTTTCGACCGGTTCTATCGGGGTGATCCGGCGCACAGCAATGAGGTGGACGGTTGCGGCCTCGGCTTGAGCATCGCCAAATGGATTGTCTCGGCGCACAAAGGGACCATTCAAATTGAGTCGGCGCCGGCCAGGCTCACGACGGTTACCGTTAGTTTGCCACTCACTTCCTGAATATGAAACATTCAGCATTCAACATTCAACATTCAACACCGAACCCAGGACGGACTTTTGGAAGTTTTCCTGGCCGTTGGAAGTCGAATGTTGAATGTTGGGCGTTTATCACGCTGCTACTTTGTGCCGCCGGCTGCGCCACGTATCATCCGCAGCCCATTTCTCCGGAGCAAACCGTTGCCGCCTTCGACGCGCGGTCGTTGACCAACGAAAATTTGCGCACGTTTCTGGAAACCAACCAAATCTCTGGTGAGTGGCCGCGACGTTCGTGGGACCTGAACGCACTCACGCTCGTTGCGTTTTATTATCAACCGACCCTGGCCGAGGCGCGGGCGCAATGGGCGTCAGCACGGGCGGCCAAAATCACCGCGGGTGAACGCCCTAATCCAACCGTCGGTTTCACACCCACTTATGACACCACCACCCCGCCACCGTGGATTTATGGAGTGACGTGGGACATTCCGATCGAAACCGCCGGCAAACGCGGCAAACGCATCGCCGAGGCGGAGCATCTTTCCGAAGCCGCGCGCTGGAATTTCGTCGCCGCCGCGTGGCAGACCCGCAGCCATGTCCGCGCCGCGTTGCTGAATCTTTACGCGGCACGCGAAACTGAAGCGCTGCTGGCGCGGCAGGAATCGGCGCAAAGCAATGTCGTCCGTTTGCTGGAAGGCCAGCTTGCCGTGGGTGCGGTATCCAGTTATGAAGTCACGCAAGCCCGCGTCGCGCTGGAGACGACGCAATTGGCGCTACAGGACGCCGTTGGCCAGCGCCGTCAGGCGCGGGTGCAACTGGCGAACGCGCTGGGCCTGCCACTGCGCGCGCTGAATGACGCCCGTCTTTCTTTTGCCGGCTTGAACGAATTTCCCCGCCAGTTGACCCGACCGGAAGTCCGGCGGCAGGCGATTTTGAACCGCGCCGACGTGCGCGGTGCGCTGGCCGAATACGCCGCCAGCCAGTCCGCGCTTCAGCTCGAAATCGCCAGGCAATATCCCGACCTCCACCTCGGCCCCGGTTACGAACTCGATCAGACGGACAACAAATGGTCGTTGGGCGTGACGCTGGACCTGCCCATCCTCAACCACAATCAGGGGCCGGTGGCCGAGGCGAAGGCGAAACGCACCGAAGCCGCCGCACATTTTCTGACCGTGCAAACCGCCGCCATCGGCGAGATAGACAGCGCGCTGGCCGGTTATGACGCTGCGTTGCAGAAGTCGGCGACGGCGCAAGTGTTGCTGGGCAATTTGCAGAAACAGTTGAATTCCGTCCGCGCTCAGGCCCAGGCCGGCGAGATTGAGCCTTTGCTGGTGGCCAATGCGGAAACCGAATATGCCGTTGGCACCCGGAACCGGCTCGACGCGCTGATCCAGGTGCAGCAATCGCTGGGGCTGCTGGAGGACACCGTCCAAAGCCCGCTTACCTTGCCGGCTTCCACACTGGACGCGGCGGAGAAAAATCTTTCCCAAATCGAAAAATGAAACGAAAACAGATTATCATCGGCGCCATCATAGTGCTCTGTGTGGGGTTGGGCATCTATGCGCTCATCAAATCATCCCACGCCACTTCGAGCCCGGGTGATGAGGAGGGGGCGCCGGCAGAAAGCGTCCCGTCCATTGTTTCCGTTCAAACCGGCGCGCTTCAGCGCATGACGTTGCATCGTTACGTTGCCGGTTATGGGATGGTGGAAGCCGCGCCCGCCACGACGGACCAGCCGGCGGCCGGGGCGCAACTTGCCGCACCGTCTGCCGGAGTGGTGGCCAAAGTGAACGTGGTTGAAGGCCAGCATGTGGAACAGGGCGACGTGCTGATGGAATTGAATTCGGGTGCGGCCACGGCCGATTACGCCGCGCAGGAAGTCGAGCGGCAGAAGGCATTGTATGCGCAACACAACACGTCGTTAAAGGCGTTGCAGGACGCCGAAGGACAACTGGGCCTGCTGCAGGTCGTCGCACCGGTCTCCGGCACTGTCACCCGGCTGGCCGTAAAGCCCGGCGAGGCCGTGGATGTGAACACGGTTGTCGCAGAGGTGGTGGATTTAAACCGGCTGGCGGTGAGCGTGCAAATCCCGGCGGCGGAAGCGACGGATTTGAAAACCGGCGAAGAGGTGCAGGTGCTGACGCAGCCACCGGCCACGGCCACGCTTTCGTTTGTCAGCCCGGCCGTGGACCCGAAAACCGGCGCGGTGCTGGCCCGGGCGTTGTTGCCGACGGGCAGCGGCTTGCGTCCCGGCCAGTTTATTCAACTGAAAATTGTCACGGCAGTTCAAACCGATTGCCTTGCCGCCCCTGACGAAAGTGTGGTTACCGACATCAAGGGTCAAAGCGTTATCTCGCTGGTCAAAGGCGATGAAGCCACGCAAACGCCGGTGCAAACCGGCTTCCGTGAAAACGGCTGGGTGGCAGTTGCCGGGAACGGTCTCAAGGAAGGTGATTCCGTAGTGACGGTCGGCGCCTACGGGTTGCCGGACAAAACCAGAATCCAGGTGGTAAATCCATCGGGAGACGAAGTTCCGACAACCAATTCCGGGTCGTCCCCAGGGCAATGACTTCCACCACCTCCTCACGCCTGGGCCGGTTCGCGACGCGACATGCGTTGTCCATCACGTTCATCGCGGTGGCGTTGTGTCTGGCGGGGATTTTTTCGGCGCTGCATACGCCATCCTCGGTATTCCCGCGGACGGATTTTCCGCGTGTGGTCATCCTGGTGAACAACGGCATCATGCCCGCCGATGAATTGATGGCCACCGTCACGCGGCCCATCGAGGAGGCGATGAAGGACATCCCCGGCGCAGTTTCGGTGCGCTCGGCGACCAAGCGCGGTTCGGCCCAGATCAACGTTTTCTTCAACTGGCACGTGGATATGCAGCAGTCGGAATTGTATGTGCTGGGACGCCTGGCGGAAATTCGCGGCGGGCTGCCCGCGACCGCCGAGACCGAGGTCGAGCGCGTGACTTTCTCCGCGTTTCCCATCATCGGCATCAGCCTCACCAGCTCCAACCGCGACATCATGGACTTGTGGGAGACGGCGAACTACCAGTTAAAACCGCTCTTCCTGCAAATCCCAGGCGTTGCCAAAGTCGAACTGGTCGGCGGCCATGTCCCGGAATTTCACGTCATTGTGGACCCGCTGAAATTGCAGGCCGCCGGCCTCGGTTTGCCGGACGTGAGCGACGCGCTGGCGAAGAACAACCTCATCGCGCCCGCCGGCATGATTGAGGAAAATTACCATCTTTACCTGACCACGGTGGACGGGCGCGTGCATTCGCCGGACGACATCGGCCACGTGGTGATTGCGGTCCGCGAGAACCATCCGATCCTGGTCCGGGACGTGGCGCGCGTCGAGCGCGGGCCGGCGCCGGCCTACACCGTGGTTACCGCGCAGGGACGCAACGCCGTTTTGCTGAATATCCATAGCCAGCCGGACGGCAGCACGCTGGATATCGCCGCCGCGTTGCAGGTAAAACTCCAGCAACTCCGGCAGGAACTGCCGCCGGACATGCACCTCTCGTTTTACTACGACCAGTCGCAATTCGTGCGCGACTCCGTCGGCAGTGTCTGGGACGCCATCCTCTTCGGCCTCATTCTATCGGTGCTCATCCTTTATTTCTTCCTGAAAAGCTGGGGCAGCGTGCTCACGGCCATCGTCACTATTCCCATCACCGTCCTCATCACGTTCGTCGCCATGAAACTGACGAACATGACTTTTAACATGATGACCCTCGGCGGCATCGCGGCCTGCATCGGCCTTATCATTGACAACGCCATCGTCGTCGTGGAGGCGATGTGCGTGAAAATCGCCGCCGGCCGGCCGCGGCTGGCGGGCATCCAGGAGGCCATCGGCGAGATCTTTTATCCGCTCATCGGCTCGACGCTGACCCCGGTGGTGGTGTTCATTCCGCTCGCGTTTTTGACCGGTGTGGCCGGCGTGTTTTTCCGCGCGCTGGCGCTGACGATGGTCGTGTCGCTCCTCGTATCGCTGCTCCTGGCGCTAACGCTGACGCCGTCGCTGGCCGCCTGGTTCATCCGCGGGCGCGAAAAAATGGAGCACGGCCATGCGCCGACGGGACTGGAAGGCGGATTTTTGCTGACGCGGGTCATCCGGATTTACGAACGTGCCGTGCGAGTGGCTTTGCGCCACGGCTGGCTGACCCTGGCGGCGTGCGGGTTGGTCCTGCTGGGCGGCGTTTTCATTTATCAACATTTGGAATCTGATTTCCTGCCCGATTTTGACGAAGGCGGTTTTGTGATTGATTACTGGGCGCCGCCGGGCACGGGCCTCACCGAAACATCGCGCATCCTCAATGAGGCCGAGGATATCCTTCGCGCCAACCCGGATGTCGAAGGCTATTCCCGGCGGCTCGGCACGGAGATGGGCATGTTCATCACCGAACCGTATGTGGGTGACTTTGCGGTCAAACTTAAACCCAACCGCAAGCAGACGACGGAAGAAGTTATCGCCGAATTGCGTCATGAATTTGCTGCGCGCTTTCCGATGATGCGCTGGGAGTTTCCTGGCATTCTTACTGACGTGATTGGCGATTTGCAACTGACCCCCGACCCGGTCGAAATCAAATTATTCTCGCCCGACCTGAAATGGCTCGGGCAAACGGCGCCGCACGTGCAACAAGAAATCAAAACCGTTCCCGGCGTTGTGGATTCCTTCGACGGCCTGACCGAGACCGGCCCGTCCATCAATCTGCGGGTGCGCCCTGCCGATGCCGAACGGTTCGGCCTGACCGTGCAGTACATCGCCGACGCGGCGAACACCGCGCTGCTTGGCCAGGTCGCGTCGTCGATGCTCGAAGGCGACCGCGTGATTGACATCCGCGTGCTGGACGAGCCGTCGAGTGTCAACCGCATTGCCGCGTTGCGCGAATTGCCGCTGCGCACACCCGACGGCGTGGTAGTACGGCTGGATCAAGTGTGTGATGTGTCCGTGGAACCGAGCCAGGTGGAACTCGACCGCGATGATTTACGGCAGGACATCATCGTGTCCGCGCGGCTCGAAGGCCGCGATTTGGGCAGCGCGATGAAGGACATCCAGGCCAAATTAAGCCAGGACAAATCGCTGCCACCCGGTACGGTGGAATACGGCGGACTTTACCAGCAGCAACAGGAATCCTTCCGCAACCTGATGGTCGTCCTCGCCGCGGCTATCCTGCTGGTCTTTACCGTGCTGTTGATTGAATTCCGCTCGTTCTACGAACCGGTGGCAATCGTCTTCGGTTCGGTGCTGGCGTTGTTCGGCACGGTCGTGGCACTCTGGTTGACCGGCATCACGCTCAACATCGTTTCGTTCCTCGGCGCGATTATCGGCGTCGGCATCGTTGCCAAAAACGGCATCCTGATGCTGGATTTTTCCCGGCAATTGCAGGACAACGGCGTGGAACTCGTGGAGGCGCTGGTGCGTGCCGGCCATCGCCGCTTGCGTCCGGTGTTGATGACCTCGCTGGCCGCGGCACTGGGCATGTTGCCGCTGGCCTATGGCATCGGCGCGGGCGCGGACATGCTCCGGCCACTGGCCGTCGCCGTCATCGGCGCGCTCTGTATTTCCGTATTGCTGTCGCTCGTGGCAACACCGGTGGCCTACTACCTCCTGTTGCAATTGCGTGGTGGCGAACGGGTCAAGGCCCAGACCGGAGAAGCGGCGTAAACCGGTTATTCCTCCGCCTGCGGTTCTGCCGGTTTGGTTGCGCGCAACAATTCCGCAATCAAACCGTTTGTGGTGTGCTCTTTGGCTTCGAGCGCCGGGGTTAATCCCTGGGCGCGGATGGCTTTGCTGGTTTCCGGGCCGATGGACGCCAGTTTCATTTGCGGAAATTTTTTCAACAGCTTCGGCAAATTGAATCGCGCGTGAAAATGTTTCACCGTCGAGCCGCTCGTGAACGTAATCCAATCCGCACCGTTCTCCAGCAAACTCGCGCCGGCGCCGGTTAAATCCTCCGTCTCGGCGACCGTGTGGTATATCGCGATGTCGTCCACAATCGCGCCCAGCTTTTCCAATGCCTGCGGCAGGTCGGGATTCGCTTCTCCGGCGCGCAGCAGGCACATCTTCAGATTTTCCACGCTTTCATATTTGGCGAAGACCGCGGCGATTTTTGCGCCCAGCGCCTCGTCCGGCGTCAGGTCCACCTGCAAATGCAGTTCGCGCAATTTCGCCGCCGTGGCCGGGCCGACCGCCGCAATGCGCGCGCCGCCGAGGTCGCGCAGATCCTCAAAGCGTTTGAAAAAAAGTTCAAAGAACGCTGTCACGCCATTCGCGCTCGTGAACACCAGCCAGTCGTAGGAATTTAACTCCAGCAGCGCGTCCACGACGTCCTGCTTGTTGGAGGTCGGCACGGTCTTGATGGCCGGAATTTCCAGCACCTCCGCGCCGAGCTCCGTCAGTCGCTGCGCAAAATCACCGGACTGCGCCCGGGCGCGCGTGACCACGATGCGCCGGCCAAACAGCGGACGCTCTTCGAACCAGTTCAGTTTCTCGCGCAGCTTGACCACGTCGCCGATAATGGTGAGCGCGGGCGGAAAGATTTTTTCCTTTGCCGCGAGCGCCGCAATCGTGGCCAGCGTGCCGGCGGCCGATTTTTGTCTTCCCAACGTGCCCCATTGGACAATGGCCACCGGCGTCTCAGGTGCCATGCCCTGCGCGATGAGCGATTTCGTCCAGTCGTCCAGGTTGTCCGTGCCCATGAGCACGACCTTGGTGCCGGGAATTTTGGCGATTTGTTCGTAGCGCAACGCCGTGGCCGCGTCCGCCGAATCGCTATGGCCGGTGAACACGGTGAAACTGGAGCAATGCTCACGGTGGGTGAGGGGAATACCGGCGTAATTCGGCGCCGCCACGATGGACGAGACGCCGGGCACGACTTCAAAAGAGATTTTCGCCGCCGCCAGCGCCTCAGCCTCCTCGCCGCCCCGGCCGAAGATATACGGATCGCCGCCCTTGAGCCGGACGACGCATTTACCTTCACGCGCCCGGGCGACGAGCAGGGCGGTGATTTCCTTTTGCGGCATCGTCATGTTTTTGCCGCGGGCGACGAGTTCGGCGGAAGGCGACGCCAGCCGGAGCAATTCCGGGTTCACGAGCGCGTCGTAGAGGACGACATCGGCGCGGCGGAGCAGTTCCGCGCCGCGCAACGTGAGCAGACTCGCGTCGCCCGGCCCGGCCCCGACCAGATAAACCGCGCCTTGGGATTTCACGCGGTCAGTTTAGTCAGGTGGCGCATTTGGGCAATCAAATCAGGCTTTTGGTCGCAGGAAATGAATAAGGACGTCTGTGATCCGATTGAACGAAGCGTCATGCAGAACACCAATCGCGGGTGGAGCAATCAAACTTTGATGCGCGGTGAAAAGCTTCGTCGGACGGGCGAAGCTTGTGGCGCGCAGCGAACCCGTGAGAAAATCCTTTTCCGTGAGTTGAATCGCGCGCGTATCTGCATACGGATTGCTGGTGATCTGGCAGAGCAGCCAGTCGTTGCGCTCGCAATCCGCCAGCACCACCGCCGGTCGCAATTTGGATTGCGACAGATCGGAAAAGGGAAACCGGACAAGAACTATCGACCCTGTTGCAAATAAGCCCACGCGGCATCCTCCTCCGGTCGGTTCCAATCCTCGGCGAGCGCGGTTTCGCTCAAGAGCGCCGTCTCGTTGAGGTGGGCAACCGGCTCGTCTTCGAGAATAGTGACGAGTGCGTGGCGCGCCGACGGCAGTTGAATTTTCTCAAGCAGGCGCACCGTGCCCTGCTCATCAATCACTGCTTCGACTGTGCGGTTCATGCCATTAATGTAACCGGTTTAATTTTTAAGGCAAGCGCGGCCCCGACGAGATAAACCGCGCCATTGGATTTCACGCGCCGAGTTTATGCGAATTGGGGAAACGGGCAATAAAGAGGAGGAAGTGTGTAGTTTGTCTTAGCGCTATGTCAGAGGCCCAAAAATCTCAAAATATCCGTTCGGCGGTGAAACGCAGGCTGCTAAAACAATGCCAACAATCAGTGCAAAGATCCCAAACGCGATGCTCCATATCGCTGCCCGGCGCGAACACTTGAATAGCTGAATCAACCCGCCAATCAGCAGCACGCCCGCAGCGAGAAAATATAAAAAGCTCACGCCGAACGCTACCATGGCAAAATCGTCAGATGTCATATACCACGTCTCATCAAACCCGGTCTGCGCGTTTGAGTGATTTGGAGGTAGCATCACATACCAAATGAGCAACAAGACGGCCGCGCTTACGGTGAGCAGCTTGAAAGCGAACAAGAAAGCTGCAAACCATGGCTCCGGTATCTCAATGCGCTTGGCCAAAATTGGGTGCATACGATGTGGCCCAACCTGTTATTGGAACGAAAAGCACAGTATTATTTTCTTCATGGATACGACCCTATTCCGGTGCTGGCGGATTGTCCAACGATTTTGGCAGAGGGTACGGTCATTTGAAAGGTTGTAGCGTCGGCGCTGCGCGCCGATTTCGAGCCGCAGGCTCGACACTACAAATCGCTGTTCTTTCCTCGACAGGCCGGATGGCGAAATTAATTCTCACCAGCCGGGATCAAATCTTTGCTCAGGTGCGGGTGCCAGGGATGTTGCTGGTCGGCCGCCACCGCTTGAATGGTGCCGTGCATCTGCGCCAGAATCGGCACCGCCGACCGGTCATAGACGTCGCCCTGCAAGAGTTTGGTCAATTGGCCCCGGGTATCGGGCCGGGCAATCAGGTCCAGGAAAAGCGGTGGCAACTGGTAATAGAGCAGGATGAATTCCCGCCAGATGTCCACGCCGGCGCGCAACGTCCGCTCGTATCCGGCAAAGGCATCGGCGCTCACGCGGTTGCGCTTCAGCGCATGAATGATGGCTTCCGCGGCGCGCTTGGCCGATTCCAACGCGACGCTCACGCCGGAGGAAAAAACCGGGTCCACGAAACGCGCGGCGTCGCCCACGAGCAGCCAGCCGTCGCCGGCAAAACGGTCCATGACGTAGCTGTAATTGCCTTCGCGTGTGAACTCCTGCACCGGGCGGGCCCCGGCCATCCGGCGCGCGAGCAACGGATGACTGGCGACGTGACGGGCAAAAAATGCCTCCGCCGTCTCCCCGCCTTTGGTGAAATCGGCGCCCTTGGTGACAATACCCACGGACGTCACCGTCCGGTTGATGGGAATCAGCCAGGCCCAGGCGCGCGGCAGCGGCAGGACGTGGATGTGAATATAATCCGCCGTTTCCGCCGGCCCGCGGTCCACGCCTTCAAACCAGTTGTGCAGGGCGAATTGATCGAAGAGGGCGTCGTGGCGTTTGAGGTGGAGTTGCGAGCCCAGAACTGTGCTCCGGCCCGAGGCGTCCACCACCAGCCGGCAGCGCAACCGGCGTTCCTGGCCGTTGTGCTTCACGCGCACCCCGGTGGCGGCGCCGGATGCGTCAAACTCGACGTTTTCCACGCGCGCATTTTCGAGCACCCGGGAACCCTGACGCGCGGCGTGTTGGAGCAGGAGCTGGTCAAACCGGCTGCGATCCACGTGATAGGTGTAATCCTGGGTGAGGCCAAGCTCGGGAATTTCACGAAAGCGGATGACATGCTCCTGCTCGTTTCCCCAGTGGGTCCAGACCGCACCGTACTTGCGCACGAATGGTTCCCGTTCCATCACGGGCAGAAAATGAATGTCCTGAAAAATACGGGTCGTGGAGCAAACCAGCGACTCGCCGACGTGTGCACGCGGATGCACGGCCTGGTCCAGAATCAAATGGCGCACACCGGCCTGCGCCAGATAAGCGCCGAGGGTCGAACCAGCCGGTCCGCCACCGATGATAATCACCTGGGCGTCCAAATCCGGCCAGTCGGTCCCGCCGGTGGGCGGTGAAGAAATTTCACAACCGGGGGAATTGCCGGGCACGGGGGGTGTCGTTCCAGATGCGCCGCCTTCCGGGAATGGTCCACCCCCGGATTTACGGGAGTCGCTGCCGGCCAGGTGGAGCAAGTCCAATATCTCGCTCCGGAGACGGAGAAATGCCTCGCTATTGCGTTGGCGCGGACGTTCCAGGGCGACGGGGATGATTTGTTCGACCCGGCCGGGTCGCGGCGTCATGATCAAAATGCGGTCACCCATGTAGATGGCTTCGTCAATGTCATGGGTCACCAGGAGGATGGTGGTGCGGCGGGCCTGCCAGAGGCGCAGCACTTCGTCCTGCATCCGCATGCGGGTGAACGCGTCCAGCGCGCCCAGCGGTTCGTCCAGCAGCAGCACCTGGGGATGATTAATGAGTGCCCGGGCCAGGGCGACGCGTTGGGCCATGCCACCGGAAAGATGGTGCGGATAAGCATGGGCAAAGGCTTCCAGTCCCACCAGCCGCATGAATTCATCCACTTCGTGCCGTTTCTGATGGAGCACGCCGCGCGCGACCAGGCCGGCCTGAATGTTGTGGCTGACCGTGAGCCAGGGGAAAAGGTTGGGATCCTGAAAAACCAGGCCCCGTTCGGCGCCGGGGCCGGTGATGGGGGCATCGCCGACCCACAATTCGCCCGAGTCGGGAAAATCGAGACCGGCAATCAGGCGCAAGAGCGTGGATTTGCCGCAGCCGCTCGGACCGATGATGGAGATGAATTCGCCGGCCGCCACCGAGACGGTGGTTTCGTCCAAAGCCGGCGTTTGCGCCGTCGCGCTGTTGGCTGCGGGAAAAGTCTTCTTAATCCCCAGAATCCTGAGCGGGGAACCTTCATTGGAGGCCGCTGGGGAGGACGTCACCATTTGATCATTCCTTTCTGCCAGCCCAGCACGCGGTCACGCAACTTGAACAGCAAGGTCATGATGGTTGAAAAAAAGGCGGCCATGATAATCAGGGCGGCGAAGACCTTTCCGTACTCCGCCCAGCCCTGTGCCCAGCTCACGTACCAGCCCAGTCCGGATTTCACGCCGACCGTCTCAGCCACCACCAGCGTCAGGAATGAGGTTCCCAATCCCATAAACAATCCGACGAAGATGCTGGGCATGGCGGCGGGGATGGCGACCCGAAAGATGAGATAAATCCGCCCCGCGCCCAGGGTGCGGGCGACGTCCAGGTAGGACGCGCGAGTGTTGGCGATGCCGGAGATGGTCAACATCGTTACCGGAAACCAGACCGCAAGTGAAATCAGACCCACCGCCGAAAGCATCGCGGAAGGAGAAACCACCATCGCGAGCGGAATCCAGGCGGTGGCGGGGATGGGTCCGACCACCTTCAGCAGCGGCATGCCCCAATAACGCATGCTGGTTGACCAGCCGATGCAAACTCCGGTGATCAGGGCAATCGCGACGCCCAGCACGTAACCCGAAAGCAACAAAAGCAACGAATGCCAGGTACTGTCGAAGAGCAGAGCCCGATCATTGACCATGCTTTGCAACACCGCCGCCGGAGCCGGGAAATAGGGCAGGGGGAGCCAACGCAAAACTCCGGTAATTAATTCCCACAGGCTCAAGGTCAGGATGGCCGCCCCGAAAATCGGGCACATGTTCCGCATCCAACGGCGCAGGCCCGGCCAGAGAAACTGGACCAGCCCGGCGGCGACGGCCGCGCCAAGAATGAATGTCAAAAAACGCGAGTATAAACCGGCTTCGGATGGCAACTCGTTGTTCGGAAGTCCCAGATGAACGGCGAGCGCCACCAGGACGGCCCCCGGAACCGGCAGAAAGGCCCGCCACCGTCCCTTGGACGCGGCAGCACGTCTGAGGTCGGCTTTTGGTACCGGCTCCTTCATTCCGAGCGGAGCGATGTTTACTTGGTGTTGGCCAGTCTGCAACATGACATTTCGCCATATTCGGTGACAGTCGCCTTGCTATGCGACAGCTCGGCGAGCAGGCGGGCGTTTTCATCCGGGGGCAATTGGCCGCCGGCCACTTTTTCCACCTGCAGCGAATTGATCCATTCATCCGAAACTCCATCCAGATGCACAAAGGCGCGTTTGGCCAGTTCATCCACGTCGGTGCTGGGGCTGAGCAGGCCGTCTTGCTTCATGGCGACAGCGGCTGATTTGACCGAGGCCTCGGCGAGAGAAACGCTTGGGATGTAATTCAAATGCGAAATCGCGACCATGTTGAGTTCCGGGTTCGACGCGAGATATTTTTTTTCAACCGAAAGCCGGGCGGCCGCGGCGGGATTGGTTTGCACCCACTTGGCTGCCTTGAGCAGGGCGCGCGTGGCGGCGGCAGCGGCCTTGGGATTGGCGGCAAGGAATTTGCCATTCACAATCACCTCGCAGCAATATTCGTCCTTGTAAGGTGCATCCTTCGCCTGGTCGGCGATGTTCTTCACCTTGCCTTGGGCGACCAGCAGGGTGCCGATCGGTTCAGAATCAGCCACCGCGTCCACGTCTCCCTTGTCCAACGCCAGGCCCAGCTCTCCGGCCGGGTAAACGATCCACGTAATCTCTTTGGATGGGTCAATGCCATGGGCGGTGAGGACCCGGTTGGCGAAAATGAAAGGCGGAGTGCCCATGCCGGGGATGCCAATCCGCTTGCCCCGAAGGTCGTCAACAGAATTTATTTTCCCGTTCACCGCCGCCTGGACCCGCAGGCAGCCGCGATGGATGCCGCCGGTGAATTTCACGTCCAGGCCCTGTTCGATGGGCTTGAGAAAATACATGACCAGGTGATGGGTGATGTCAAAACCGCCCAACGCCATTACGTCCTTGTAATCCGACCAGTCGCATTTGACCAGGACCGGGTCCAGTCCTTCCTCCTTGAAGAACCCCTTTTCCACCGCCATGTAGATGGGGGCCTCGCAGGTCAGGCCGATGTAACCGACACGGATTTTGACCAGACCATTGCCGCCGGCGGGGGTTGCGGAACTTTGCGAGTTCTGCTTGCAGCCGGCCAGGACGAGGATGCTGATGGTGGCGGCCGCGATGACGGTGGCGATGGGTTTGGTCATGGGCATGTCCGGGTCTCCTTGATTAAACGTTGTTCAATAAGTCAGGCCGGGCGATAAGGTCTTTCCCGTTGACCCGACTGAAAGCCGGGCCAAATGGCGGGACCTCGATAAGGGCAACCGCCGCCTTCCCGTGCCTGAAAATTGCGCTGCTGCATTTCACAAGCCCAATTTATGCAGAAAAGTAGATAGCAAGGGAAATAAAAAATGGCGGAAGTGGTAATTGGCCGGTGCCGGTTTTGGGGAAGACGTTGGCGCGGTTGGAATTCTGCGGATATTATTTCAGTTGTTCCTCGGCTTTTTTGATGTCGGCCAGGGTGCCGGTTTGGAACCAGCGACCGTGATGCGGCACGCAGAACAACCGGTTTTGCTTCAGCGCCTGATGCCAGAGGATTTTCACGGAGAATTTTCCGTCGGGCGCGCCGTGCAACATGCGCGGATGAAAAATGCCGATGCCGGCGATGATGTACGGGGCATCGTGTTCGCTCCAATCAATCGTGTTGTCGGGCTTGATGAACAGGTGGTCTTCGCCTTGGTCGTAGCCAACGGCTTTGGACCTGGGTTGTGCGAGCAGTAGAAAATCCATTTTCGTGTCGTCCCAATGGCGCGCCAGCCGGTCGAGTGCACTTTCACCTTCGTCGGTCCAGATGATGTCGCTGTTGACGACGAACACCGGTTCGTCACCCAGCAACGGCAGAGCCTTTTTCAATCCGCCGCCGGTTTCGAGCGGCTCGGCCTCCTCGGACAATTTGACCGTCAGGTTTTTGCGTCCGGCCAGCCACGCCTTCAGTTGCTCCTTGAGATGCGAGACGTTGATGACGACTTCTTCAATGCCGTAGGCCTGCAGCTTTTCGAGCGCGTATTGAATCATCGGTTTGCCGGCGATGGGCACCAGCGGTTTTGGGATGCGGTCGGTCAGGGGTTTCAGCCGTGTGCCGTAACCGGCAGCCAGCACCATCGCTTTTTTGATGTCAGGCATGGGGAGTTGCTTCAATTGATTTGGCCACTCTTTGTGCAAGCTGCGCAAGTGCATGTCCGGGAGCGCCGGCATCCTGCCGGCGAGTCTCCAGATCAGGGCGCCACACCCCGGCAAGATGCCGACGCTCCCGGGGTTTGGTTTGCGAAAACATAGTCGCGCTCATGCAACAGGTTTCACGTATTCATCAAACCAGTATTTCACGTGACTCAGCATGGGATGGCGCAACGCTTTTTGCAACAATCGCTCCACGCGCGGGGAATGGAGTTGCTTGTAATCGTGCTTGCCCTCTTGCCGACTCAACCGTTCGAAGATGGCCAGCACCCGCGTATGTCGCAACGCCGCCAGAATGGCCAGGGAAGTTTCAAAATGGTTCCGGTCCAGCGCCGGGAATTGCGCGAGATAACGCGCCGTCATTTTTTCCGGCAACCCCTCCGGCATATCGTGCCGGGCATCTTCGAGCAGCGACACCAGGTCGTAGGTGACCGGGCCTTGATACGCGTCCTGAAAATCGAGCAACCCGGCCTGTGGGACGCCGGTGCGATCAGGCAGCAGCATCAGATTGGCCACGTGATAATCGCGCAAGAGCAGCGAGGCCGGCACCCGATGCGCCACCGGCAGCACTTCACGCCAGGCGGATGTGAATTCAGCCCGGCCCGTTTCAGAGATGCCCGGCGTGCACCAGTCCAGAAACAGTTCGATGTCTTCGAGCATTTTTTCCGGATGATACGCGCGCAGGTCGGCGGGAATGGCCTGGGGAAGTTTGTGCAAAGCAATCAGAACGTCGGTTGCCAGGGTGAAAAGCTTTTCCGGTTCCGTGCCGTCATCCAACAGCCGGGCAAAGGTGGCATCACCAAAATCTTCCAGCAGCAGCAAGCCTTTTGCCTCGTCGCGGGCGAGAATGACCGGCGCGCTGAAGCCAAGCTTGAGCAGATGTTCGTCCATCCGGACAAAGGGTGCGACGGATGCCAGTGCCCGCGAGGCGTCCATGAGAATGGCGCTTAGCCTCTCTTTTCGCAGCCGGAAATATTTCCGGGCCGAGGCGTCGCCGGTGAGCGGCTCGCCAGCGACGTCCCAACCGGCGGAGTCGAGAAACGCGCGGGTTTTGTCGGTCAGTGTTGTGTCGGCCACGGGTGGCGAAGATGACACGGATATCGCCACGAGGCGATAAAAAAGCCGGGCCGGGCGCGGCGGTCTCAGCCGCAGAACCTCCGCTTGCGCAAAGCCTTCGGAATTTTGGGATGCTTCCGGCCATCCCGGCCGCGGCGGGTGGAACTCCCGCGGTCCCTTCGACCGGTTCGAGCTTTTCAAACCGACGGGTTTATGCTACAGGAATGGCGGAACAAAAAAGAATGCCATGCTCGAACTTGCGCTCGAAAAATATCCGATCTCATTGAAGTTGCGCGACGGCACGTCGGTCATCGTGCGCCCGCTCAACAAACGGGACGAAGCCAAACTTCACAAATTTTTTCTCGCCGTGCCCGAGGAGGAGCGGCTGTTCATCAAACAGCCCATTTATGAGCGCAAAATGTTCCACGACTGGTGCCGCCACCCCGATTTCGAGCGCAACCTGCCGTTGTTGATGTTGCACGGCAGCAAAATCATCGGCGAAGCGACGCTGCATCAAAGGGCGGGCGGCTGGAAGCGGCATATCGGCTTGATCGGCGTGTTGACGCATCCCGGTTACCGCGGACGCGACGTGGCTAAAATCCTGGTGGAGGAACAGGTGCAAATCGCGCGGGTTCTGGGTTTGCGCAAGCTGGAGACCGAACTCAACGGCGAACGCAAGGTGGCCATCCGCGCGCTGGAAGACATTGGTTTCTCCCGGATCATGTGCCTGGAGGATTACGTGCTCGACATGAAAGCCGTGTCACACGATCTCATCCTGATGGGCATGAATCTCAAGGTAGATGAAGAATACGCCGGCGTCGGCGGATGAGTGCGATTTTCTCTGCCTTACATTCCGCCTGTGCTCAAGGAACCGCCAGACGGTAAAACTGCTGTGGCCCGGAATTCCAGTTGGTGAAGCCGAAATCAGTCTGCGGATTGGCCACCCGGCCCAGCGTCGTCCACGTTCCCAGAAGATTGGTGACGCCCTGGACGTTATAAACGACGTTCGTCAGGCCGGTCCATTGTAGATTCTGCATCGCATTGGACACGGTCAGGGCCAGCACCGGCGGCGGCACGCTGAACGCCGTCCATTCCAGCCGCACCACGCTGAATTCAGGAATGATGACCGGGTTGGTCACGGTCATCGTCTGGATGACGATGTTGTTGGTCGCCGGATTGGAATTGACGACGCTCGGATCGCTGCCGGTCACAAACGTTTCGAGGAATGGATTGGTCAGCGTGTTGCCGTCCTGGGTGATTTGCACCGGCACGGCGTTCGAGCCCTTGTTGGTCAGCAGCACATAACGCCGGCCATTGTCACCCTGGTAAGCCTGCGCGTAAATCGCCGGCAGGGGAGTGCCATTGGTATCCATGGGCACGGTCGGGCAATTCGTCCCCACGGTGGTGGCACACACTGCTGTGGAACGGTTGATGGCCCAATAAGCCACCGCTTCGGCAGAACCCTGGGCGCTGAGGAAATAACCGAACGGCAGCCCAATGGTGTTGGTTACGTAATTATTCGTGGCGGCCCGGGTCACCGGATTCCAGAATTGATTGGTGGTGTCCACACCGCTGCCGTTGACGAGTTGGTAGCTGCCGGCAAAACTCACGCGCGGACAGGTGGACAGGCGTATGATATATTCCGTGTCGAAGATGCCGCCGTAAAGCGTGCTGGTCGGCGGATTTTGGGTGCCATTGCCGTTGCCGTTGATTGGATTCAATTCCGTCAGCAAGAACGTTGTGTTGGAATTGTTGTCGGCCATCAGGGTGTTGGTGATGTACAGCGTGCTGTTGCTGTAGAGGATGCCATTGTCCATCGCCATCAAATCCGCAAAAGCGGCGTTCGTCGGCAACTGCGGATAGTAATGGTAAACCACCGCGTCCCAGAATTGATTCGTCGCGCCATAGCGGGCCAGGGCATTGTCCCAGCTCATGCCGGGTCGTGAGGGATCACTGAAGAATACCGCCACCACCGCATTGGAATCGGCCGCCTTGATGGCATTACGGTACGGCAGCATCTTGTTGCAATAATCCGTGCCGTTGGTGAAGAAATCGTTCGAGCCCTGGAACAGATACGGCTCGTTGCACAATTCCCACGCCGCCACGTGAATGTGGTTGCTCAAGGCAAATGCGGCGAATGCGCCGGCATCGGCGGTGTTCGTGTCGGTGAAACCATTGATGCACACAATGATTTGTGCGCCGCCGAGATTGTCAGCCAGACCGGCAAAATTGGTGAATTGCGCGCCGCCCTTGCCCTGGAGCGCGAGGACCGTGTCGGCGGTCAGATTGGAAGCGGGGTTGTTCGGGCCTTCCATCAGGCCGATGGTATTGACCCAGTTGGTATCGGTCAGGCTGGTCTGCCAGTTGAAGGCATCGCCCGTTGTCCCGGCCGGAAACAACAACCAGCCCGGCGAAAGTATCGCGGCATATTTTTGCATGTTGGTGTCGCCATACTCGATGCCCGTGCCCAACAATTCGGTGGTGAAGCCGGCGAATCCGATGTTGAGCGGCGTGGAATTGGTCGTCGTGAAGGCCACTACCACGTTGCTTTGGGCGCGGATTTCCGGTGTAAACCGGAAACACAGGATCGAAGTCAAAACCATAAAAATACCAGTTTTCAGGCGCATTTCGGTTTGTTCAGCCAATTATATGCCAAACCCATTGCGTCAGCTGCGGCATTTTCCATCTGCCATCTGCCGGCTGCGGCTCCCCTGTTTTCAGCCTTCTGTCCATCATTTTCGGCCTCGGAAATCGATACCGATAGCCGGCAGTCCGTAAACGCCGGGCGTATAAATGGGCGAGAGAACTGGCACGGAATTTGCGATTAGATGGCAATGATGAAAATGCGTACTGGCAGGCAACGTCACATACTGGTGGTGGACGACGAATCTCTCGTTCGCCAGAGCGTCCAGATCCTTCTCCAGGGCGAAGGTTATCTCGTCCACGGGGCCAAGAGCGGCGCCGAGGCGCTGGCGTTGTTTGAGCCTGGCAAGTTCGACATGATTTTTACCGATTACCTGATGCCGGAGATGAGAGGCGATCAGTTGGCCGCGGCCATCAAACAGCGCTCACCCAGTCAGGCGGTCGTGATGATCACGGCCTTTCCTGAAAAACTTCAGTCGTCCGATTGCCCCCTCGGGGGCGTCGATTCCTTTATCTGCAAACCTTTCGAACTGGACACCCTGCAGGCGGCAATCGCCCGGTACGCTCCCGCCTGAAACCGAGAGTCCGCCAGCCGATGGCGGCTGTTAGTTTTTTTCTTTCAGCCGCGAAATACGCCGAAGACCACACCTACGCTTGCGGCGGAACCAGTGGGCGGAAGGCCGCCATTACTTTCGGTTGCAACATGAAGGCCAGCAGCAGGAGAGGATAGATCAGCCAAACAACCCCGCCGATGGTTCCACTGATCGGCCCGCCAATGGCCGCGACGGTTTCAAATGCCCTTTGCTGTTGGGCTGGTCCGAGCATGGGTTGGTCCATAAAAATGAGATTGATGAGCATCCCGCCGCCACAAAACAGGATGAGATAAATCGCACAAACCAAGGAGGCGGGGCGCGCCCAGGGCTTCAGGGACAACAGGCCAAAGCCTGATGCCAGCAGGAGCGCACAACCCAACACCCCCAGCGCCATGCCCAGCTTCAACCAGACGGCATAGCCCGGACGTTCATGGATGAATTGGATGACGGGATTGTTCGAATCGGCCGGCAGGTTGAGCAGGGTGATGGAGGCGATCAGTCCGATGACGCCGAGCGCGGCGAACACAAAATTCAGAATTCCGAACACGATGATAGAAACCGGTCGTTGCATACCTTGTCGTTTTTTATTGAGATGGGGCGGAGCGGTTAGACGTTCAAAACTGATCGCCTTGTCACGCGAAGGCGGGCGCGGCTTCCGCTCCGTCCAACTTCTGCATTCCGGTTCCCATCTTCCATCTCCCATCTCCTAACTCCGATCGTCAGTGCTTCTGAATCAGGGCGGCGGCCGAGAGCTTTCGGGTGTCGATGGCTTTGGTCAGGACGGTGTTGAGCGCGGCCAATTGGTCGGGTGTGAGAAAACTGCCGGCCTGTTGCAGAATCCGCTGGTTGCTGGCAGTCACCTGTTGCAGGAAAGCATCAATGTCCGCTTGCGACCCCAGAAAAGCCTGGTCCGGAGCGCCGGTGATGCCCTCTGTCAAATTGTTCGGCTCGGCCTTTATCACCTGAAGCAGTTGCGCGTTTTGTTCGGCGCTGAGCGGAGTGTCTCCCAATTGAGTATTCAGCAGCGAAATGGTGGTCCGCGCTGGAATTTCTTCGCCGTATTCCTTGAATCGGGCAAAGCCCGCATCACCCAACAGCACTTGCAACTGTTTTCCCAGTTCCTGGTCATCGGCGCCCGGGTCCGAAGTCGTCTGTCCCGTGGCCGTGAGCTGCTCCAGGTGTTTTGAAGCGTTGTCGTTAATCAACTGGTAAAATTGATTCGCTTGTTCCGGCGTCAGTTTCAACCCCTTGACCAGATCGGCAAACATGGATTTGATTTTGTCCAGTTGCGCCTGGTGTAAGAATTCCTTCATGGCCGGATCGTTCATCATCTTGGCCAGGCCGCTGCGTGAGGCATCCGCCTGGTCGGCTGCTGCCCGTTGTCGGAGCGGCCCGACTTCACCGCGCAGTTTCAGCAGTTCGGACTCGTTCGGGTTGGATTTCAATCGCGCGTTTTCGTCCAGCACCGCGGCCAGTTGGTTGGTCGCCTGATCGCGTTCCTGCTCCAATTGCTGGATTTGCGTCGTCAACGGCACCCGCTCCTGTTGGAGCGTTTGGATTTGGGCAGTCAGTTGCGAGTTCTGGTGGACGGCGTAGATTCCGGTTCCAACCGCGGCGGCGAGCGACGCGGTCACAATGGTTTTTTGTAGTGTAGTCATGGCAATGGTTTTGGTTGCGGCGATAAGGGTGGAAGCCTGGACAGCGCCGCCGGCGATGGCGGCAGCGGAAAGCGTGGCGGCAAAACCGGCAGGCGCGGCCTGGACGGCATTGGCGGCGACCGCGGCGGCCAGCGCCGATGCGGTGGTGGTGACGCCGCGCCGGGCCAGCTTCCCGCGTAACTTGTCCAGGGCGCGCTCCACGCGCATTCGCGCGGCGTTCTCGGTCAGATTCAACGCCGCCCCCACCTCGTTGAGGGTTTTGTTTTGAAAATAGCGAAGCAGGACGGCATGCCGGTCCTGGTCGTCCAGTTCGTGCATGGCGTCTTCGAGCACCGGCCGGAGCTGGTTCCAATCCGCTGGCGGTTCGTCGTGGTGGAGGAGTTCATTCATGGTATTGGCCTCCTGCTCGCGGGCTTTGCGTCGTTGCTCCGTTCGATTGACCCGCAACGCCATCAGCCGGGTGGTGGTATAAAGCCAGCCCACCAGCGCGGGATGCCGGGCCAGCCGTTTCGCCTGCCGGGCCACTTCCGTGAAAACCTGTTGGGTGACATCCTAGGCGGAATGCACGTCGCCGTTTACCAGCCGCAGGGCGGCGGAATAGACCAGGTCCACATGCCGCCGGGTCAATTCGGCGAAGGCGGCCTCCGACCCGTCGGCGGCATAGCGGCTTATCAGTTCGGCATCTTCAGTCATGATGTTCCATAAGGTAATGCCCGCCGCCGGAAAAATCGCACAAGAAAAATGCTTTGACGCAAAAAAGGCGCAAAATCTTTCCCAGAAGAAAACCAAGGGAACCGGGGCCGGAAACAGGCTTCGCTGCGTGCGTTCGGAGCGCCGGGCACCGACTCGGCTCATAGGGACAATCCAGCACCTCGTGCCGAGACGGTGCTCGGCGCTCCACTTTTGCGGAGATTTCTTTTGGTTGGAGTGGACTTATGACGGCGGGCGAAGCGGACTGTGAAGGGACCACTCAACGGGCTGCCGCGGACTTCAGGTTTTTCCCCCCTCCGCTCCCGCCGCCTCCCGTCAAGGCCCGCGCACACACCGGAAGCCGGTTTCGTTGACGGAGGTTGACGGTGATTTGGCATCCCGGTTGGCGCAGCGATTATCGCTGGCGTTGGCTTCCCACGAACCGCCCCGCAAGACCCGCTGGGTCCCGGTGACCGGTCCACGCGTATCCGTTTGCGCCGCGGCCGAATTGGTGTACCAGTTCTGGTCGTACCAATCCCAGCACCATTCCCAGACGTTGCCGGACATGTCGTACAATCCAAAACCGTTTGTGGCGAAAGAACCGCACGGGCTGGTATAGGGCGTCACCCCATTCGTAAACGCCGGGTTATAACCGCGGGTGGGACTGGCATCAAAAGGGAAGTTTGTGCTGCTGAAGTAATTTGCCCGGCTGTGGGTGATGGTATCGGCATCCGTCCAGGGGAAGCGGTGAGCGGTTACGCCTCCCCGTGCCGCCTTCTCCCATTCCACCTCAGTCGGCAGCCGATAACCGTTGGTGGCCCAGTTCGGAAACGGAGTCACCTGGCCGTTGCGATACACCTGGGTCAGGCTGCTGTCGCTGTAGTAAACCGGGCCGAGACCCGCCATCTCCGAGCGCGCATTGCACCATTTCACGGCGTCATACCACGTGACGCGCTGCACCGGATGATTGGCCGCCTTGCCGGCGCCGGCATTCGCGGCGAAGGCATAGCCGCTGTTCGTCGCCCACCCCGCCACGATATCCCACAGGGCCTTCGAAACCTCCATTCGATCCATATAGAAACCGCTGACGCTCACGGCGTGGACGGGCGTTTCATCTACGCCAAGGTCGCCGAAGGTGTCACCCATCGAAAAGGAACCCGCGCGGACAAATGCCAGGCCGGGCGATGCGACCAGCGCACGGTAAAACCGGCCCGACACCCCGGCCGAACCGGCATCGGGAATCACACAGAGACCGTTCGTCACCGCCAGGTTGGTGAGACAGAGCCAGTTGTTCGTGCCGATCAGCCCATCACAATACTGGATTTGACATACCGCGCCGGTGGCCCCGGTACAGGTCAGTTGGGGAATTCCACCGGCAACCTGAATGCCCAGCAACGGAGTGCTTTGAGCGGAGACGAGTTTGAGCGACAGGAAAAAAACCGGAAGAACAATGAGCGAATGAGTTTTCATGGTCGGGTGCGGTTGAGTTTCATGGTTGACGGGGACGATGAAAAACACCAGCCGGGAGGCGGATTGACGATGAGCCTCCTGCCGGGACGCCGTCCCGTCGAAGGCGACGGCGGGTTAATTCGTGCCGTGGTTTTACACCGGGAGCGGGCCGTAGAGAAAGGCAGCGGTCGGATCTCAACGGGAACACATGGCCGGGAACCGTTCATACTTACTCCGATTGCAAAAGCACACCAGGGGCCTGTGCTGACAGGATTATTTAATCTAAAAATAACGTATCAGTCAATGTTTATAAGTGATTGACAAGAAATACGCTATTGGCGGCAGATTCTTGAACCGCGAAATCCGCCAGACTCGCGAAATGGTTTTAACCGCAGATAATCGCGGATGGACGCAGATTTAAAGCAGGGCAAGTCAACCGGCTGGCGATTAATCCGGTTTGGATGTTGGCTGTTGAATGTTTCTGCTTTTACTTCCGGCTTCTGCCTTCGGGCTTCCGACCTCCGTCCTTTCGTGTCGGGTTGACAGCGCGCTGTCAGCGCGTAATGTTCCCACGGTCGTCACCATAAACTGAACCGGGGAGAAACCATATGTCCATCCGACCCATCAAACGCTTGATCAAAGCCAAACCGACCCTCGAAGGCGCGGGCGTGCACCTGCGCCGCGCGTTCGGCTTCGGCAACACCACCGATTTCGATCCCTTCCTCCTGCTCGATGATTTCCGCAACGACATTCCGGACGATTACCTCGCTGGTTTTCCATGGCATCCGCATCGCGGCATCGAAACCATCACCTACGTCCTGGCCGGCACCGTCGAGCACGCCGACAGCCTGGGCAACAAAGGCGCCATCGCCCCGGGCGACCTCCAGTGGATGACGGCGGGCCGGGGCATCATCCACCAGGAAATGCCCAAAGGCGATCCCTTGGGCCGCATGCACGGGTTCCAGTTGTGGGCCAACCTGCCGTCGGCGCTCAAAATGACCGCGCCGCGCTATCAGGAAATCAAGGCGCTGGAAATTCCCGAAGTCACCGAAGACGACGGCACGACGGCCCGGATCATCTGCGGCCAGTTCTGGGGCAAACGCGGTCCCGTCGAAGGCATCGCCGCCGACCCGACCTACCTTGACGTCACCGTGCCGCCCGGCAAACGCAAGCGGCTGCCCGTCGAGAAATCGAGCCATGCCTTCGCCTACGTCTTTGCCGGGAGCGGCAAGTTCTGCAACGCGTCCGCCCCGCTGGCGGTGCCGACCGAAAGTCTCGGCTGGGCCGACACCACGCCGCCCACGGAAGCGGACAACCGTTCGCTCGTCCTGTTCGACACCGGCGACGACGTGGAAGTCCAGGCCGGGGAAGATGGCATCCGGTTCCTGCTGGTGTCCGGAAAGCCGCTTCAGGAGCCGGTGGCATGGTATGGACCCATCGTGATGAACACGCAGGAACAACTCCAGCAAGCCTTCGAGGAACTGCGAAAAGGGACCTTTCTCAAGACGGGTGGAGGGTGACGTGTGACAAGTGACATGGGTTAAACCCAATCGGTGGGGCGAGCGTTTTTCAGCCAAAAATAACCGCAAACACGAACTGCCTGCCGCTACAAATGGAGCGCGACATAGACCACCAGCCCGAAAGCGCACATCGGCACGTCCAACAGCACCGTAACCGGCGTTAACAGCACCCGCTGCGTGGTTTTTTTCGGATGCAGGCTGACGGGCAACGTGTACGGACCGGATGGCACCCCGTCCCGGTAAACCACAAGCACCTTGTTGGTCCGGTTCAAAACCACGTAACCCGGCGGCTGGGAAGTCGCGTTGACGGGCACTTTTCCCGGCGCATACACCGGCAGGGATTCAACTCCGAGCGAGGAATTGGTGAGGTAACGAATGGCCCCGGATGTCGTGGCCAGGTCGTCGGACGACTGGCTGACGCGCCAGGCAACATCTCTGGAGAAGTAGTTTATGCCCACCTGTGCACTCTGCTTGAACACCACCACCGCGTCGCACTGCTGGTTCGTGTTGGTAACGGCCAGCACCTGCACGGCGGGCACGGGTTTCCATTGGAATTCTGACGTGCGGTTCCAAAGATAGGGGGTCGCACAACCCGGGGTAAAGGCGACCGGCAAAATCACCAGCAGGAACACGGGCAGGCGGGCGAATACAATCTTCATGACTGTTCGGTTTGAATTTTCTCCGTTCATGCAGGAGACATTAACCGCATGTTGGAAAAAGCGTGAATTGAAAAGATCAAACCGGGAATCAGAAAAATCAATGAAGCCGCCCTTTGCTTCTGTTAAGTTTCATTTTAAACCACAAGGAACAGAGAACGCAAACGTGGGGCGGGCACCTGTTGCGCCGTAACCCGGCGAAGGCTGATACCCGGGGCTGTTTTAACTTTCAACTGGACTTTGCCACCGGATTTTTGCGCCGGTGGGCCAGGAGCACGGCGGCGCCGAAGGACAGCACACCCAAAGCCGCCGGTTCCGGCACGGGCTGGAAGGCCAGTCCCGCCAATTGACCCAGCCCGGAGGCAAATGTGCTTTTGGTTCCGCCCGGTGTAAATTCATAGATGTTGCCACTGGAGGCATCGCCCACGAACAGATCACCCGCGCTGTCAAACGCCAGGCCTCCCGGACTGCCCAAACCGGAGGCATAAACACTTTTTACCCCGCCGGGAGTGATTTCATAAACGATGCCGCTGGTCGAAACCGCCACAAACAAATCGCCGGCGCTGTCAAAGGCCAGCCCTTGTTCGCCCCCCAGTCCGGTGGCGAAGGTGCTTTTGACGCCGCCGGGAGTGATTTTAATGACGCTGCCGCTGCCATAATCCGTTTCATACAAATTACCGGCGCTGTCAAAGGCCAGTCCCTCAGGATTGCTTAACCCGGAGACAAAGGTGGTTTGCGTGCCATCGGGCGTGAATTCATAGATGCTGCCATTGAGATAGCTCGAGACGAACAAATCGCCCGCGCTGTTGAAGGCCACTCCCCAGGGGGCGCCCAGCCCGGAAGCAAAAGTGCCCTGCACACCACCCGGCGTAATCCTGGTGACGGCCCAACTGTTTAAGTTCGCCACAAAGAGATTGCCCGCACTGTCAAAGGCCAGCCCCACCGCTTCATCCATGCCCAGTCCGGAGACAAAGGTGCTGGGTGTGCCGCCGGGCGTGATTTCATAAATGTTGCCGTTGTAGAAATCCGCCGCGAACAGATTCTTCGCTGGCGGCGGCAGGACAATAGCGTTGGCACACACCGCCGTGCCCAATAAAAGACCTGCGGAGGGGGAAAGTGCTTTGAAGATGGTTTTCATGCAGTTTCTTCCCGGACAACTTCGGGTTTTCCTTTCGTGAGTTTACGCAACTGAACAAAAGACAAAAAATTTACTATCAAAATAAGCAGGCGTTGTCAATCATTTTTGACGTTCGACCGTGGCGATTCGGCTCGGCGACAATAGCTTAGTTCGTTCGAAACTATTAAAGATTGACTTATCACTTCGATAATGCATGATAACGACATCCCATTTGCCCGGTACGTGATGGGATTGTGGCTTAGGCAACGTTAGGGCCCTTGTCCGATGGTTATTGGAAGTTAAAAACCAAGATCCAAATCAAACGTCTATGAAGACATATTTTCGCAGTTCTCTTTGTTACATTCCGGTGACAATTCCACATCCCCGGCCAGTGTCCCCCTGCTTCCGGGGATGGACCCGGTGGTGGCTGGTCAGCCTGGTCATACTGGGTTTGGCCCCGGCCGCACTGGCCAATACCGTGGTTTATCAGGGCCTGACCAACATATCATTGGGGCAGGCTTTTCTGGTCATCTCGAACCTGGGCAGCACTGGCCAGGACGGGTCGGCTTTAATCGTCTCCAATCTGACAAGTGGCGGACAGGACGGCGTCGGCATCGCCATGCCTGCGAACACGTCGGCGCTAAGTGTGAATTATGAGGACCTGGACCCTTCCAACACATTGCCGGTGGGGCCTATGTCCAATCGCAGATGGTCGGCCCCACCAATGGCGTCAACAAGGCGGTGTTGGGCACGGTGACGCAGACGAAGGCCGGCACCAGCAATTATGTGCTCAGCGCGGACTATTCGCCGGTCGGCGCGAGCGGTTATATCGTCCGCGCCTATCTTTACGGGGTGCTGGTAGCGCAGACGACCAATCCAAGCGGGTCGTCCCTGGCCGTGCTGAATAACCTTTCGTTGGCCGCGGGCACAATGCTGGGTGATGGCACGGGCAGGATCAACCGCGTGCGTTTATTCAGTGCGTTGATAGGCACAACCTCTGTAACGTGCGACGAGATTGATGTGACGCCGGAAAATCCGCAGGCTCCCATTGCGCCGACTGCGTTCCAAATTGTCGCTTCCCAAATACCATCCATCACGATCACCAGTGAGAATGAAAGCATCGTGTATCAAGGATTGACCAACACATCATTGGGCCAAGCCTCTTTCGAGGTGATCTCCAATCTGGGCAGCTCAGGCCAGGATGGTGTGACTTTGATCGTCTCCAACCTGACCAGCAGCGGACAGGACGGCGTAACCATCGCCCTGCCGACCAATCTGTTGGCGCTGGACGTGCAATATCAGGATGTGGACCCAAGCAACGCACTGCCGGTCGGCGCCTATGTGCAGAGCTCGATGATCGGCACCTTTGGCACTGTAACCAACGGGATATTGGCGGCGGATAGAATGACCAAGGCGGGAATCTCGAACTATGCAGTGCACGTGGACTTTTCGCCACTGGGGGTGAGCAACTGCCTTGTGCAGGCCTACCTCAACGGAATTTTGGTGGGACAAGGGACCACCAACACGCCGTCAGCCATTATCCGTATCCTCAGCATTGATCCGGACGGCACATCCTGGGACAGGGAATGGGATGATGACGGCTGCTACGTTTGCGATACGATGGACTGTGTGCAGTCCGAGGTAATGCAGTTGCCGGGTGGCCAGATCGTGAGCGCCAACAAGGTGTATTTTATTCCATCAAACCTGGGCACGTGCGTCAAACCAACCGCCTTTCAGATCACGGCTTCGCAGGTGCCCGACCTCGCGATTGCGAGCGAGAATCTAAGTCTGCCGTATGCAGGCTTGACCAACACATCATTGGGCCAAGCCTCTATTGAGGTTATCTCCAACCTGAGCAGCGGCGGCCAGGATGGGTCGGCCTTGGTCATCTCCAATTTGGGCAGCGCAGGCCAGGACGGCGTGTCCATCACCTTGCCGGGTGGCCTGACGAATTTGGATGTGGGATGGAACGAGTTGGATCCGTCGAACACGCTGCCGGTGGGTGCCTATATCCAATCGCAAATCGTTGGGACCGACGGCGGCATTACCAATGGCGTATTGGGCACGCTGACCGAAACCAAGGCAGGCACCAGCAATTATGTGCTCAGCGCCGACTTTTCGCCGGTGGGCGCCAGCACCTACACCGTGCAGGCTTACTATCAAGGAGCGCCGGTGGCGGAGGCAACCCACCAAAGCGGGGCGTCCCTGGCCGTGGCACAAAGGATGGCCGACACCACTGACACAGTGGTGGGTCCTAACGGTTCTGCTCCGGCATCGATGGATGACAGTGTGGCAACGTCCGCGTCAATCGCAGGCCAGATAGTGACATGCGATAATCTCGAGGTGACTCCGGAGAACGTTACGTTCTCAAACGCGCCAGCGGCCTTGCAGATAGTCAGCTCCCAGGTGTCTTCCTTCACCATTACGTCGGTGGGCGTCTCGCCGTTGCTCCTCAACGTCAGCCAGACCAGCCAGAACATATTGCTGCAATGGTATGGCACAAGCATGTTGCAGGAATCCACCGACCTCCGCACGTGGATCGGCGACACCAATGTGACCAGTCCTTATGCGGCGGCCAGTAAAGGCGGCGGCACAACGCAGGCTCCGGCCAAGTTCTACCGCCTCATTTTCAGGCCGTGATGAGATGGGATTTCCGGTGGGGTGAGGCTCCTGACGGGCCGTTTCGACTTCGATGTTCGACGTTCAATGTCTTGCCGAGTCGAAGCGCAGCGAAGGCTGGTGAATGTTCGATGTTCCTCACCGCGTGGCAAAGCTTTACGCGGAGTTCAACTGCCTGCTAACCGCAGATGAACGCGGATTGACGCTGATGGTTTAGCCACAAAGAGGCACAAATATCGCAAAAAAGGTAGGGCGCGATGTCCCTATCGCGCCGGCTAACTCAGGTGGGGCGAGGCTTCCGGCTTCATTTTCCTTCAGCCTTTCTCCTTTTGCCTTCGACGCTCGACGCTCATCTCTCATCTCTCAACCATGGATCAACCGCGAAATACACCAAATACGCGAAAATTGCAGACCGCAGATCGGGGGATTTCTACAGAAGGAAACAAAGGAAACCAAGACTGAAGACTGGCTTCGTTAACTTCGTTATCTTCTGTTTACACTGTCGTCTTGGCCGTGGCAATATCGCGCCATGCCTCGCCGGAAGACGGACCTGTTGCAGCGACTTGCCGCAGCAATTTACCCTGTCTTCTCCCGCAAAGCGGGAGAAGACGGGAGCCTTGGCAAAGTCGGATTTCCTCAACCTGCAATCGAAAGGCCTTTTACGTGGAACTCAACTGCTGTTCAGCTTGGAACCAATGTTCCTGGTCATGGCCCGGTTGCTGTCCGGTCGAGAGCCAGATTTCATAGGCCTTCGTGCTGATTTCCGCCTCGGATGGAGCCGCATTGGCCTTCTTTAATGGATTGCGCAAAAAAGCGCCGGCCGCCGCAGCGAGTGTTGGTTTCGCGGATCCCGATTTTTGGGAACCGGAGAACTGGGTCTTATCTGTGTTTGTTGTCATAATTTGTGTTCTTTCTGGACCTACCTTGGTCTGTGTTCCGGGCCGCTGATGCGGCTCGGGCTTGCAGTGCAGGGAATAAGAGGAGAGGGAAAACCCCCAAACGAGGGGCCGTCAGACACCTGGTAAACGGTGCTCCATCAGCAATTCGACCTTACACCCGGAGCCGGGGTGCACAAGCTATATCGGCACAAATCGTGTGTCCCGAATTGGGCCATCTTTTCGTGCCACGTGAGCCGTAGGCTTTTACGCTGGCCTGCCGCGTGCTCGCGATTTCTCAGAAATTTTAACCGCGGATTACGCTGATAAACGCAGATGAATTCAGCTTTCCGTCTTCCGGCCTCCGTCCTCTGTCTTCTGTCCTCTGTCCCCCGGCCTCCGAAAATCCTGTAGCCGATAGTCCACGGCCTGTCGCGTGGCCCAGTTTTACGCGTACCTGATGCGTGGCGCAGCTTTTCGCGTACGCCGGGCGCGCGAATATTTGAAACCGGTGGGAGCGTACCCGCGAGCCGTTTCGACTTCGATGTTCCTCACCGCGTGGCGCAGCTTTACCCGGCTCGTCTCTCGACCGCCGTTTCACCCCGCCTCAACCCACTGGACCGCGTGCGTGGCTGGAAATGGTTATCTTGATCGCCGCGCCGGGATTCCGATGCAGAAGCTCATCGGTTTTCAGGATGCCTCTGTCCAGGAAGTAATAGCCGTAATCTCCCTCCGTCGGTGGCGAAATCATGGCGCACAGGGCGGGTTTGTTTCCCGAATGACCACACCCGATGTCGTGCTCCACCCGGAACCGGTCTTTGCGTCCGGGCTTGTCGGCCTTGACGGCAAATGCCAGCAGGTCCCGGTCGCTTTCATCCACGTTCACGAATTCAAAATTCGCCCAGACCTCATTGCCTTTACCGGCGAGGAATGGCGCCGGATCAAAATCGGGCGAGCATCGGTCATCCGCCTCATACGGCAACAAAGGAACCAGGGCCGTGCCGCCCACTTCGTTGTCGGTAAATCGCACCAGGGGGCGATGCTGATTGAGCCGGCCGATGGTGCGGGCGGCCACTTTGATTCCTGAAACAATGACTTCACTGTTTTCTTTATGCTGCGACCACAGGACACTATCCGGCCCGGCGAGCGCGAGTTGACTGGCACTGAGCGTGGTTAATCCGGCAATACCCAAAGCTCTAAAATGTTTAAACATGACAATCCTTTCGTTTTGGTTATTGCGAAAAAAGATCAGTCCAGGACCATCTCGACTCCATCTCATTAAGCAAGCCGCTTAACGCGGCGAATCCTTCAAGCACCGGAAATGCCACGAGTACATTTGGGCATTTTGGGGGCATTTCAGTAGAAATCCATGAACACACATCGCCCGGGATGAGTCATGCTGGCTCAGGGCCCTGTCACACCGCGCCACAGTCGCGCAATCGCGGTCACAAACCGAATCAAGACGGATCACCCATTCGGTCAACCGCAGATGAACGCGGATGCACGCGGATTCTCATCTTCCATCTCCTATCTCCCATCTCCTATTTTCGCTCCGCGAAAATCCTGTAGCCGATAGTCCACAGACGACCGCCGCGAATTCAATTTTAAAAATTGTCACTTATCCCCGATAGACTGATTTCCGACAAACGAGTCATATACTGGCCATGCCAAAGCATGACCCGGTTCTTCGTTCGTTAGGCCAGAGCGTAGCCAAGCACCGACGGGCAAAAGACCTTACCCAAGAGGCTCTGGCGGAAAAGGCCAGCCTCGACCGCACTTACCTCAGCGACATTGAGCGTGGCGTCCGCAATCCGGGAATCAAGAACGTTGTTCTGATTGCCAAGGCACTGGGAATTACGCCGTCGAAACTTCTGGAAGGAGTGAATGGATGAGCACGCCGCTTACGTGCATTGATCTCTTCTGCGGCTGTGGCGGTTTCAGCTTGGGGATGAAACGCGCTGGTTTTAATGTGCTGGCGGCGATTGACTTCAACAAAGAAGCCATCGCTACCTTCAAGACGAATTTTCCCAAGGAAACCATGGCGCTCTGTAAAGACCTCACCAAGTTTCCACCGGACAAACTCATGGCGAAACTTGCCGTAAATCAGGTGGACGTCATTGTAGGCGGGCCGCCGTGTCAGGGGTTCAGCACTGTGCGACAGGTTGACGCCGCCAACCACGGCTCACGTGTGAAGCGCGACAAGCGCCGTTACCTCTACCGCATGTTCCTCGATTACGTGGCGGCATTTCGCCCGCGCGTGTTTGTAATGGAAAATGTGATGGGCATCCAGAGTGCAGCGAAGGGCAAATTCTTTACACTCGTGCAAGCCGATGCCCGCAAGCTCGGCTACCGCGTTCACGCACAAGTCGAGGAGGCTTGGAAACTCGGCGTGCCCCAGAAACGCCGTCGTCAGCTCGTCGTCGGTGTGCGGAATGATGTGCCCAGCTATTTTTTAAGTGAACTGAAGCCAGCGTCGCGGGCGTTTGGCTCGCCAACTTTGTGGGACGCCATTGGTGACCTACCGCCGCTCGTCGCCGGAGAAGGCATTGAAGAACGCGATTACGATTTAGGCCGACGCAAAGATTTCTTAGCTGAACGTGGTGAAGCGGCAACGCACTATCTGAAAAACGTTCTCGAAATTGCCGAAGCCGCGAAGTTGTCCGCACACCGTTCCCGTCCGCATAACGAACGTGATCTCCGTGACTTTGACCGGCTGCGCGAAGGTGAAACCGCCGATCAAGCCATCGCCCGTGGTGAGAAGATGGAATTCCCCTACGACCGCAGTGTGTTTCTCGACCGTTACACACGCCAGCATCGTGAACGGCTTTGCTCAACCATCGTTGCGCATCTGGCCAAGGATGGATTGATGTTCATCCATCCGACGCAAACACGTACGCTCACTCCGCGCGAGGCCGCGCGCGTGCAAAGCTTTCCGGATTGGTTTCGATTTCCAGTAGCGCGCACGCATCAGTTCCGAATCATCGGCAACGCTGTGCCACCACTTGTCGCCGAGGCCGTTGGCTACGAGATAAAGGAGTTTCTCGAAACGCCATCCTCTGATCCGGCGCGTATTGAAACGAATAGCCGCGCGCAGAAACATGCTGGGCTGGAGACCGGTACTCCGAAGGCGCAAACCCGCCAAGCTGCCGCCTACGAACTGCGAGAACTCGCCCAACTCGACCGGCGGGGCCTTCGCGCTCTGCCCACGGAACAATTCCTTCATGGCTGGCGTGCCTTGCTCTTTCTCTTTCCTGACCTGCATCCGGATAACGCACTCGATCACGGGAGTAGCTTTGAACAAATCAGTCCTGATCAGCTAGCGCTACCCGGCTATGAGGAACTGTTAGCAAAGCGATATACCCGTAGCGGTTGGCCGGTCGCACTGGAACTTTTGGGACGCGAGGCTTGGCGCCGCCATGATGCCGGCGAGATTTGCAAAGAAGATTTTTACTGTGTGGAAGCCCAACGTTCTGGATTGCGCATCCGTGCAGTTGCGAAGGCGTCCGATCACCAGATAAAGCGAAGCAACCTTGAGGAGATTAAGCCGTGAATCCTCTATGGCACTTCAACCCGCGCCGACCATGTGATCGCATGAGAGATTCGGCAAACGATGCCTTTTTTACCGCTGAGAGCCTAGAGAATTTGAGTGAGGCTTTAGTTCGCGAAGGCATTCAAAATTCGCTCGACGCCGCGCGACGCGATGCAGGCGGCGTACGGCAAGTCAAGGTGAGTATTCAGTTTGTTCCCAACGCGCCGTCCGAAGTGCGAGAATTCCTCGCAAATCATTTTTCCTCGGCCCGCGTGAATTTCGAGCGCGGACTTAACCTGCGCAACTTGAACACGCTGTTTGACGAAAGCAGCGGCTATCTCGTATTCGAGGACTTCGGTACTAAAGGCCTGACCGGCGATGTTCATGAGTGGCGGTTGGAACGAGCTGAGCAGAATGCATTCTTTAGTTTCTTTCGTGCCGAAGGCCAATCACCAAAGAGTGGTGAAAGCCTAGGTCGCTGGGGCATTGGTAAGCAGGTATTCCCCACCTCCAGCCGGCTCCACTCAATGTTCGGCCTGACGGTGCGCGCCGACAATCCATCGCGCGTGTTGATGGGTTCGGCTGTCGTGCGGACTCATTCCATTGGGGAACAAGATTACCAGCCGGACGGTTGGTTCGGATGCCGTGAGATTGCAGATGAACCAGTGAAACCAGTCACAGACTCAGAATTTATCAATTCCTTTGAAAAGGTGTTTGGGCTGAAGCGCGGAAGTGAACCCGGCCTATCCATCGTCGTGCCTTCAGTGGATGAGCGTGTGAATGTTGCCGACCTCAGACGCGGCATCGTCCGAAGTTTTTTCTGGCCGATTCTTCTTGGTGAACTTGTCGTTGACTTGGACGGTCCCGAGGAATCTTGGAGGATTGATGCCGAAACGTTGGCGACGCACCGCTCACTTCTGCCAGTGCCGGAAGCCGCTGTAATTGAATTCGCAAGCTGGGCATCGACTGCGATACCCGCGGAGAGAATCACTCTGCCTGAAACGACCCATCCGGACTGGAAGGACTTCGGCGATCAGTTGCTTCCCGAAGCGAAGCTGGACGAAATTCGCAAACGATTGGAATCGCAGCAGCATGTGGAAATCAGGGTACCGGTGCGAGTGCGTCCAAAAACTGAAGGCGGAACCGAAAGCATGTCATTTTCCACAGTGTATGTTGCCACATGTCGTGACTCGGGGCACAGGCCGATCTTTCTGAGAGATGGCATAGTCATCACGGATGTGCGCTGTCCTCAGATGTCAGGTAACCGTTCACTCGTCGTTGTCGAAGACCCGCCGTTGGCTGGCTTGCTCGGTGACTCCGAGGGCGTCAATCACACTCAATGGCAGAAGGACTCGCCCAAGTTTCATAACCGCTACTTCTACGGCCCGTTCACAATCAAGTTCGTAACGCGGAGCGTTTATGAAATCATGCAGCGGCTACATGCGGCTGAGACGAAGGGCGACCCGAATCTCCTGCTGGACATTTTCTTTTTGCCGACGGACGAAGGATCGACAGAGCCAACGAAGAAGCCCAAAGAGAAAGAGTCCGGCACGGTGGTTGGACTACCTCCGCCACTTCCGCCTCCGCCACCAAAACGGTTTGAGTTGGAGCAAGTGAAAGGTGGGTTTCTGGTAAAACCCGGCAAAGCCACCTTGGAGTCTTTTCCTGCGAGAATTAGAATTGAAGCAGGCTACGCTGTCCGTCGCGGCAACGCCATCAAGCGTTGGGCTCCAGACGACTTCGCTTTCATTCGCGCGCCGCTTCGACAGGACCGAGCGAATGGAGTCTTCGTTTCGCGTGCGGACGCCAATTTCTTGGAACTGGAAATCAGAAAGCCAGACTTTCAATTTGAAATTTCCGGCTTCGACACCAAGCGCGACCTCGTGATACGGGCTATCGAACTTAAGGGGGAGAATGAAGCGGACGTTTAATTATACCGGTCGTAGGAAGATTGGGCGGAAAGACGTTTCTATTACACTCCGTCAGGAAAAGTCCGTTTGGGTTTTCGACGCAGGCTTGCGCTTGGCAGACTACAACTTCTCGCGCAACGCTGAAGTCTGGGTCGAAGCGCATCGGCAGAACCTTTGGATGCAATGGTCGTCGGGTACAGTGTCCTCATTGCGCGTGCCCGTTGATCGCCGGCTGGTGGAGTTTGATGTTCCCGACGGCTTGCTTTTCCGCGTGCGAGTGGTGCAGCCGCCCGGACAGGAACATCACAAGCTACTGGGAGAGGCTGACGGGATTCCCTTCGTGAAGGCTGGCGAGGCGGACGATCGTCGGCGGCATTTGCTTGTGCCCGTTCCGGATGCACTTGGTCAGCAGCTCTGGAAACTGGACTTTGAGCACGATCCGCCGCAACTATTGGTCAACAACGAAGCAAAGCCGAGTTGGAAAGAGATGGCCCGCTCGCCACAGTTCATCGCGCTCGTTTATCCTGAAGTCCTGCGCCGAATGCTATCGCACGCTCTAGTTGACGAAAGCTGGACGGAAGACGACGAGGAAGGCGGGTGGCCGGCGGATTGGGTACGATTCGCGAAGAATCTTGGTGGATTGGGGCCGGTGCCTCCACTTGAGTTGCGAACTGACCGTGACAACTGGGTTGAGGAGGCGGTGGCAGCATTTTGTCGACGGCTCGAAATCCGCTCCACTTGGGATCGGACCTGCGACGAGGAGGGTGGTAGATGAAACTGCAACGTTTCAACCCCGATGGCGTGGCAGCGTTTGCAACATATCGAGCGCGGCTTACGCTAGAGCCCACGCTGCCGCCCCCCGTCGAAATGTTGGAAGACCCGGCTCTAACCGAACTGATACCCGGTGATGTGGATGTCCCAAAGCGAAGTTTCAACAATCGTTTGGAAGCTGGACGCTTTCTCAACGAGTTGTTCGGAACGGCCAAAGTTGATTTGCCAGAGCGTGACCAAGGATTGTGGACATGGCTCACGCTTTTCTATTTCGATGAAGTATGTCCGAAGGATGGGAACGGGCGGCGAAATCCCAAGGACGAGGCGCGCCTAATCGCCCAAGTAGATAACTTCCAAAGATTCTACCGACATTTGCTGTTGGGTCCTTACCTCATCGTGCGCGCGCACCATGACCAGCCCGAGCGCGCTATCGCGTTTCTCTGTAAGCCACTCTGGGAACCAGGTGAAATCGTCGAGCAGCTCGCTTCGCGCAAGGAACTCGTCACCAATCATGCGGTCGCGGAAGTGGCAACTCGACTTTACTATGACCCGCCCACTGGTTCATTTAAGCGCGGCGCTGGTTCGAGTGTGAAAGGTGCGCCCCGACGACTTGCTGCTCTGCTGAATCAACTCGACCTTACCTACTATCTTTACGGCATGACCGCCGATGAATTACTTGCGCTCCTCCCGAAGGAGTTTGATCGGTTTCGCCGGCAGACGGCTTGAATCAGACCTGCCTGACGTTTTCGCCAAGGCGAAGCGGGCGCCCGTCCTCCGTAGCAGCTCTACTGCGGAGGGTGGAGAGGCCGGACGGAGGGCAGAGGTCTGAGGTCGGAAGTCAGAGGTCGGAGGTTGGAAATCGGAATTCAGATTGCGGAGTGCAGAGTGGCGGAAACAAGGAGGCTGAACTGAACGCTTGACGTTATTAACGTCATGCGTTATGGTGCTGTGCGCAATGATCGAAAGTTTTGCGTGCGCGGAGACGGAAAAGATTTTTCGCGGACAGGTGTCGCGGCGGTTGCCGACGGACATCCAGCGGGTGGCCCGGCGAAAGCTGCTGCAATTACAGGCCGCAACCGAATTGCGCGAAATGGCCGTGCCCCCCGGCAATCGACTGGAAGGGTTGAAAGGCAGGCGCGCCGGACAGCACAGCATCCGGGTTAATGACCAGTGGCGCATCTGTTTTCGCTGGGAAGGTTCCGCGGCGCATGATGTTGAGATCGTTGATTATCATTGAATAATTATGAAGAGCAAATTGCTGGCAAACATCACTCCGGGAGAAATTCTGGCCGAGGACTTTCTCAAGCCGATGGGTTTAAGCCAATACCGGCTGGCGATGGACATCGGGGTGCCGCCGCGCCGTATCAATGAGATTGTCAAAGGCGAGCGGGCCATTACCGCGGACACGGCATTGCGCCTGGGCCGCTATTTCAAAATGTCCGGGCAATTCTGGCTGAACCTGCAGGCGCATTACGATCTGGAGATTGTAGAAGAACGCTTGGGCAAACGGCTGGAGCGTGAAGTCAAAGTGCTGGTTCCCGCTTGATCGTCAGCCAATCAGTTTCGTGAGCTTCCGGCGGAGACGGTCCAGTGTCTTTGGCTTTTCGGTCTGACATTCCCAAATCACAATCGGACACCAGCCGAGTTTGCGCAGGGCGCGTTGATGCAGCTTGTCGCGCGCAGCATTGCCTTCAAGTTTGGCGAGCCACCACTCGCGCCGGTGTGTGGGCGTGGTGCAATTCTTGCAACCGCGATGACGATGCCAGAAACAGCCGTGGACGAAAATGGCAATCCGCTTTTTCGTCAGAACGAAATCAGGAGTGATAAAGCGGCGTTGCGATAGTTGAGAGTTGAGGGTTGAAAGTTGAGAGATAGAAATTTTTTTGTGGAGGCGGAAGCGGTAGCCGAGTCGGCGCAGGAGAGACTGGACGACTTTCTCCGGCGTCGTGTGTTTGCCGCGAATGCGTGACATGTTCCAGCTGCGCCGGTCCTTCGTGAGACGATCCCGATTCACGGCGCGAATTTAACCACGGATGGACACGGATGCACACGGATTCTCTCTTGAAAATGGCGTTGCAACGCTGCAACGCTTCAAATCAATTTGCAGAATGACATCTGTGGCATCCGCGCAATCGGCGGATTCAATTCAGGCAGGGAGTTTGACCGCAAGGACGTCGGCTTTTTCGATGATGGGCGGTTGCGCGAGCAGCTCCGGCGCCTTGGCCATCAAAGCCGCCGCGACTTTTCCCGAGAGATGTGCCTGCCGGCCGGATTCGTCCGGGAAGGCGTCAAAAATGCCGAACGTGGTCGGCCCCAAGCGAATTCCAAACCAGGCCAGGGTCGCCGGTTCCTGTTCCACCAGCGGGAGGCCGCCGCGCAGAAAATTCTCCACCTCCGCTGCTTTTCCGGATTTTGCCTCCAGCCGTACAAATAATGCGGTTTTGATCATATTCAACTCCTTTCCATTCGTGCGTCGCACCATAACGCAGATGTCCACCAACCGCAACCCGTCTAATACAAATGTCGAAGGTTGAGGGTGCCCGGCTTTCCCCTTCATTTGCCCTCTTGGCGGTTAAATAATCCTGTGTCCATCCGTGGTTGAAAAAGCTGGCAGGGTGGCGGGTGCTCCGGATTTGGGAATGTGCACCGGCAAGATTCCCACAATCTTGTGTGCGGCGGATTCGATTGATAATTGGCACCTCACCCTGACCCTCTCCCCGGCCGAGGCGGAGAGGGAAATGCTTACGACACCCCGGTTCACATTGGAAGTTTATCGCAACGAAAATCCGTGTCCATCTGTGGTTCAGATTGGATCAAAGTCGAAACGGCTCGCGAGTACGCTCGCCCCACCTTTTGCGCTGTTTGCGGTTAAGGCGGAGTTGAACCGTCAGTCGATTGTTTGCCTTTGAGGGAATTTTGAGGCGCGATGGCCCGCGCGTCTGCCCGCAACTTCGCCATGGCGACCGCGGCTTTGGTGGAACCGATTTCGCGGGCGAGCCGCTTGGTGAGTTTCTTTAACACGCGCTTCACCGTCCCCGTATTGCCAGCGTGAGTGATGGCGCGGGCCGCCAGCAGGTGGGGCGCCTCATGCAGATCGGGCAGGTCGAGTGGTTGCAGCAGGAAATGGCGCCGGCGGCGGGCTTCGAGTTCGGCCAGCGCTCGTCCGATGTGTTCAAGGGCGTGACGGGTGTCCGGTTTGTCAGCCCTTAAATGTTGCTTGGCCTCGTCGAGGTGGTCCAGGACTGAGCGGAGCAGATAAAATTCGAGCAGGAGCACGTAAAAGATGAGGAAAACAATCCAGTAAAAAATGGTATAAATGGCGAAAGAACTCCAACCGGTGATGGCAGACGGCGAGTGCGGGTTGCCGCCGAAAAGATGGGATAGCCCAACCGAGATGACGATTACCGGAAAATAGGCCCAGCCAATTGACCCGTGATAAATGCGCGGGAAAATCAGGAAGGCAACCGTGACCACCCCGGCCCAGAACAACGCAGTCAATGTAAGGTTGCGTTTATGCATTATGGATTCCTGGCATGGAGATAAACCGGCGGCAGTTCCAGCAGGTCATTCGTGTGATTGAAAAATTGCACCGGCAGGTTGGTTTTTTCCATGAAAATATCGTAGGCATATTGAACGGCGCCTTCCAACTCGACCCGTTCTTCGACCTGGTTAGTGTCGCTCTGGACGTCGGGATAACTACGTTCATGGAAGACATGGACAATCTCTTCCCATAAGCCCTCGTTGTATTTCCAGGCTTGAAACGGTTTGTGAGAGGGCGAGGTGGCGTCTTCCAACGGGTGCATGGCCTTGCCGAGGCAGGTGAAGGCGTCGTTGGTGTCGCCGGCTTTCCGGTCCAGGATGGCCCGAGCAAGATTGGTGTGGACGAATGTCTCGGTTTCGAGAATGTAAATGGGCGTCTCGTTGGTCGCTTCCTCACCGGCCTTGTCAACACCGGTCATGGAATGTTCAAAGGATTGGAGAGGTTGCTGGTCCTGGTCCACCACGGTCTGTTGGTCCTGCAGGACTTTTATCAGATCGGGCGGGACCTGATTGGAAAGGACATTTTCAATCGCCATCTGATGAATGGGTTCGCAAGGAGGGAAACTCTTGCTGGACCATGCCAGCGCGAATGAAGCGGTCGCCAGGCAGGCCAACGCCCCGAGCCATCGTGGACAGATTTTGGCCAAGCGCCGGTAACTTTAAGAGCAGGCGTGACCAGGTCAATTCCAAAACTGTCGGCTTGTTTGAGCTGTTAATTTTCACCTATCAGCGCGGATGAAAGATGGGTTCCAGGAACGGCGCTCGCGCGACAAGCGGTCGCGTGAGGAGTGATCGGCCTTCGCGTGGAAGCTTCGGCCCGACAGGCGTGTGACACGTGACACGTGAAGGGAACAATTCACGGCGGAAATTTAACCACGGATGGACACAGATGCACACGGATAGTTAACAGCAGCAAACGAAGTGAACGAAGATTGGTCGCGATTCACGCTGACTGATGCCGACGAGCAAGAAACGCAGTTGCGCTCACGACCAGCAACGTCAACATCGATGGTTCGGGGACAGGCGTGACGCTGACAGCGAACACACCATTGGCCCCGAAGGTGACGGGCGCGGATGTCCACTCGCCGGGAGGGCTTTCCTGCGCGTAATCGTTACGGTAGCCTTGATTGTTTACGAACCAGCCTATGGCCGACGTGTTCTCAGCGGGTTCGGCGTAGAGCCAATACGTTGTGCCGGCATGCAGCAGAGGTTGCGTGATGGAATTCATGGTGACCAAAAGGGAGCTGCTGCCCGGAGCGGGGGCCACCACATTCATGAAACTATCCAGCATCACACCGGGCGTTCCGCCGTTATCCGCCGCGACATAGAAATTCACCAGGCCGGTTCCACTGGAAAGCTGACCACAAGCCACTTGCACCGTAGCCAGGTTTCCGGAGAGGGCCGGGACAAACGATTCGCCGTGCCCGACATATCCACCGGAACTCGAAGCGCCAGATACCCCCCAGTACGCATATGAAACAAAGTCGTTTCCCGGGCCGAACGAGTCGTAAATATAAATCGGCAATTGGACTGACTGGACGCAAGGGACAAATATTAGAGTGATCGCCGTTAACAGAATAAAACGAAGAACCGAGGCACCACTCTGAGTATTCATGAAAATACCTTACTATCAGAATGCTTAAACATTGTCAAGCTAAGACCCTACGATGGTCTTGTGTTACAGGGGCGGTGTTAACCGCAGAGGTCGCCCGTCTTCCGTAGCAGGTACTTCGGATAAAAACAAGCCAGCGACACGTTGATTCCTGTCCGCCCAACCGGAATCACCATGCTATGGCAGATTGAGTCGGTAAAACAAGTTGCTCGCGGGCGCGGGCAGGACGATCTGGTTGCTGGAACCAATCGTCACCGGCGCGTTCGTCAACGTCACCCAATTGGTCGTCCCCAGCGACGTATTGGCCTGAAGGAGATATCCGTTGGTCGGAGAAATCCAGGTGAAGACCAGCCCGTTGGTTGGGGAAAGGCTCAGGTTCAATTCCGGAACGGCCGAGGTCATGGTGACGTTGTCCACCAGGATGGCGCTGCTGGCGTCAAAGCCGTGAAACGACAGAATCTCGGTGGCATTTGAGGCCGTGATGGTGGTGGTGAATTTTTGATAGGGCAGGGCGTTTGAAGAATTCGGCTCATAGTCGGTCAATTGCAAATCCTGGGAGTAATCAATGCCAAACGAGGTGCCGATGACCACATACATGGCGGCGCCCGAGCCGAGGGTGGTGCCATCCGTCGCCAGATAGTAGCTGATGGTGTATTGCGCGCCGACGGTCAAATGAACGGTCTGGCCGAGACAGTCTTGCGAACTGTCGGTTGGATGCCCGTGGAAATAGGCGTAAAAATTGCCATCTTCCGCCACATCGGGGGGGACGCTCGATTGGGCGACGCCGTAATCGCTGTTGTTATCGGCCGGACCAAGTTGGTCCCAGCCGGGAAAGTTCTCAACGCCGCCGCCGCCAGTCTCAAAACTCCCGTTGACGATTAAATTCTGCTGCGCGAACACCGCACCCGCCGACAAGCCGAGTACCAGCCCAACGGTTGAAATCAGGGTGTTTAGTTTGATGGTACTGTTGTCTTTCATCGCCGCTCCTTTCTGCCTGGCCATTTCAGGCGTTTTGCCTCCGTGCCATGATGAGAGGGAGGATACCACAGAAAGGTTCCAGAGACAAAACTCTGCTGCAAATTTCTTTGCGGGATGGCAATGCCAAAATGGTTGAGAGTCAAGACGGCTCGCGAGGATCACCGCAGAGCGGGACAGGCGTTCGCCCCACCTTTTTACTTTAAATCATGCCACCTGTCACCCGTCACGTGTCACTCATCGATCGTTCGTCCTGCGCCCGGCGAAGTGATTGGCGTCGGCTCGGTCTCCGGCGAAAATCTTTTTTGCCTCCCAACTCTCAGCTACAAGCCTCCCAACGTAATCGGGGTTGATGACGGGCCCCAGCCGGCGGCGTTGTGCGCCTGCACGGTCACCGACCAGCCCGGGTTGGAGTCAGCGGTAAAATACGCGGTCAGCGTCGCTCCGGACACTGTCTGCGTGGATGGGGAAGGGGTGGCAGAGGTGTCGCCGTTGCTGGTAATCGTGATCTGATATTGATCAATCGGACTGTCGCCGGGCGCGGGCGCCGACCAGGTGGCGATGAGCGTGTCGTTTGTGATCGGGCCGTCGGTGTACGTCCAACTCGCCATGACATTGGTCGGGGCCGATGGCACAATCGAGGCTACCTCGGTTGTCACATTGGTCGGAATCGAGGCCGGACCGGACCCGCCGATGGTGGTGCTCACGGCGGTGATCTGATACTCGGTTGCGGGCTGCAGCGACAGGATGACCCCGTTTGTGCCCGAACCGGTCACGGTCGTCGTGAGGACGGAATTCGTTGAGTTGACCGGCGTCGCGGTCAGGGTGGACGACGTGATGGCGATCGGGTTCACCCCGTTGGGCGTCCAGGCAACCTGAAATTGATCGCCCGATTGAACGGCGGTCACATCGGTTGGCGCCGCCGGAACGGGAACCATGATAAAGGCGTTCGCGCCGGCATTATAAACGATGTCGTTGAACCCGTCGGTGGCAATGAACATGGGGTTGGCCGGCGCCCCGGTCGCGGGCGTGCTATAGGAGATCACGTTGCCGGCGAAGTCCCAGGTCACGGTCACCGAAGCCGTATGTACGGAGGGGGGAGTGCCGGCCTTGCCGGCGCTGCAAGAGGTCTTCAGGTCCACGTTGCCGGTCGGGTATCCATTGGTGGGATCAAAGCCGGTTAAGTAAACCTGCTCCGAGATGCCGCCGCAGTCGTAGCCAAGGATGGCGAAGGCGGTTCCCTGCGGCAACAGCAGTTGCATCGGCTTGGGCTGGGTCACCGTGCGGTAAAATCCCTGGCCGGCCGAGATCGCATTGGTGAGGGTAACCGTCTTTACGAGCCCATAGCCCTGAAGCCCGGCCTGGAGATTGGTCCACGGCTGCACCAAATCCGGACTCGTTTGCAGCCCGTAATAGTTCGTGGTGGTGGTTGGAAACGACAGCAGGAGATTGTTATTCGATACGGTCGCGGTCAGGCTGCCCGGCGGGGGGACCAGTGCGGTCGCGGGACGCGGTGTTAGCAGAGTTGCAGTCAGGAGCCAAGCCAGGGCGAGAGCGGACGGGAACCTTGTTTTCATAAGCTTCACCTTTGTTTTTATAAGCTAATGCTAACTGTTATCAGTTATAATCAAAGCAGCAGTCTTGTCAAGCTGAGGTTGTGGTTGAGGTTCAAGTGGTTCCTTCAGCGGTGCTCGATGAGCACCAGTTTCGGCGGCCCGGAAGAGCCTGAAGGCTGAACTCCAACAGAAATCTCTGCCACCGTGGAGCGCCGGCCATGTCCCGGTACGAGATGATGGATTGTCCCCATGAGCCGAGGCGGTGCTCGGCGCTCCGAATGCCGGCAAAACGGGTTTGGCAGAGACCTCCAACAGGCTTGGCGGACAAAACAAAAGACCCTGCGTGTTTCGCGGTTATCCTGGCCAATCATTTATCAGTCACGAACCACCAGGATTGAATCCTGGGGCGTCATCACTCGTTCCGGCCCCATCCGTTTTCAAGTCAGCAACCGGCAGGGACTCTTCGCGCCTCGGCGTCTGGGCAGTTAAAATTCCGCGTCCATCCGTGGTTGAAACCTTGTCACCGGTTGCCGGCCGCCGGCAGATGTCAATGGCCATGGAACCGAAGGCTACCACGGCAAAAGCGATCAGGGCTATACTGCCAACGGCGAACAAAATCGGGCGGAAGTTCGGAAAAAACACGATGGCCAGTACGGCAAGACCCACAAATACAACCATGGGTGCCAGCCAATCATTATCCCGTCTTCGCCCTGCCATAGGCAGCAAAACGCCGCAATTCCGGTGCCGAAATTGAGGTGAAATTTGAGAAATCGTTTTAATTCGTTTCCATCTGCGGTTGATTGTAAGTTGAATGTTGAGGGTTGAGGGTTGAGGGCTGAAGGACCGGCTCGACGGAATCTAGCCCCACCGGCCGGGTGAACCGTGACACGTGACGGGTGACAAGAGGTCTTCGGAAAATCTGCGTTCGTCTGCGTCATTTACGATTTAAGAATTCGCCCTTGCCGGTCGGCGCTTGATGCCGCCGCGTCGGTTGCTATAGTTGCGGCGGGTCCGGTTTAGGAGCAAGACTTCAACCATGTTGGCGCCACCATCCTTGAAGAACGTCCCGCATTACCCGGTGACGGCCGGCGTCGCGGCGGCGGCCATGGTCGTGACGGGGATGTGGTGGTCGGGGCAAAACATCGATGGCTTCGTCATGAACGGCCGGGTGTGGACGAACTTCGAATTGTGGCGCGCCCTCACCTGCACGCTGCCACATGTCAATTTCTTCCATCTGGCGTTCAACCTGTATTGGGTGTGGACGTTCGGAACCCTGGTGGAGCGGGAGTACGGTCATTTAAGGTGCGCCGGGATTTTTTTATTGCTCACGTTCGGGTCCTCGCTCGCCGAGTTCACGGTGTTTTCCGGCGGGGTGGGCTTGTCCGGCGTAGGCTATGGCCTGTGGGGCATGTTGTGGGTGCTGGAGAAACGTGACCCGCGGTTTTCCGGGGCGGTGGATTATCAAACATCACGATTGTTCGTGATCTGGTTCGTGCTCTGCATCGTGCTGACCGTGGTCAACGTGATGCCGGTGGCAAATGTCGCGCATGGTGTGGGAGCGGGCATGGGAGCGCTCCTGGGATTGGCCGCGAGCGGCCGGGGCGCCGTGAAGTGGAAGTCCATCGCCGGGGTGGTGGCCGTGATGATTCTGGGTCTGGCCGGGTCAACGGTGTTCTGGCCGTGGGTCAATCTTTCAGCGGATGCCGAACCCGAAGTCGAGTGGGCGGGATGGGAAGCCTTGAGCCAAAACCATGACACTAACGCAGTAAAGTTCCTGGAGATTGCCACCCGGATGAGACACGCGCCTGCCCGGGCCTGGTACAACCTCGGAGTTGCCTATGGCCGTTTGGGGAGATTTGACGAGGCGCTGGCCGCGTACGAACACGCCGCACAGATGCCCGATGCCGACAGCAAGACACAGCAGGCGGCGCAGGAGCTAAAAGGTTATTTGACCTGGAAAAAGGAGAATCCGTCGGAGGAGCAAGGACACGCAACCAACGCTGTCCCGGTGGCTCCAGCCACGCAAACAAATCAATGAAGGTTGGGAGTACGGACTTCAGAGACAGAAGTCCGTAGTCCATGGCCGGTAGTCAATAGCCAGATATGTCCTTTTGCGCCCCGAAAAACTGCGTCATCCGCGAGTGATGATTTACGCCGGTTGCCGGCTTTTCCTGTTTTCGGAGCGGCGTGACGAAGCTGCCCGGAAACTTCACTGCCACACTTTGCTTTCACGGAACTGCTTCATCAGGTCGGCCAGGCATTGGTCAAGGACCTGTTCGCAGAGCGAAGCGCCGGGCCACACATAGGTGCGTTTGCTTGCCGTGTCCGAGAACACCTGTTGTTGAGGCAGGGTCTGGTCCGGCCTGGACACCGTGATGCTGATGTCCGCGACGACGTCCCAATACAGAGGGGTGGTCTTCGTGGTCACCCAGAACTTGTTCACCTCGCACGCCAGATTCACGTCCGCGTTGGTGCTGCTTAAACAGCAGCCCGCCGCGGTCAATTCCAGTTCCAGATTTTCGCGGAGATAGTCGGCCACGTCGCGGGAGATATACACGTCACCCATCGAAACCCCAAAGGCGGCAAATCGTTCACCGATCCGGCCGGTATCCGCCCGCCCGTCGCTAACATCCCCCAACCGGACGGTCCGGGCGTTCGGTCCGGGTTCAACCACCGTGACGACGTCGGCCCGCGATCCGGCTTCCAACACCAAATCCCCGCCTTTGGCGATCCGGACCCGAAAGTCATTGGCCAGGTCCCGGGCCACATCGTTGAGAATGAAGTGTTCGGCCCCGAGGGTGTAGAAACCTCCCGCCGCCACGGTCCGCTGTTCTTCGATCTGCGCGGCCAGTTGCCCGCCGTCGCGTTCCAGCAAGTCGCCCTTGACGGTCAACACCGTGGCGCCCCAACCCGGAAGCGCCCAGCGCTTGAACGCGCTGCCGGGCCGGTAATCCGTAATGTTCAGATTCAACAAAAACTCACCCTCCGCCGGCGTCGGCGAGGCCAGCAGGTCGCGCTTTTCCAGTTACCGCTCCAGGGCGGCGCGTAATTCGGTTTCGACGGTGAATTCAAATGGCCGGCCCGTCTGGTTGGTGACACTGCCGACCGCGACTTTCGCCCCGGGCCGCGGCAGGGCCCCGGAGACGATTTTGGTTTTCGTGGGAGTGACGCAGCCTTGCGTCAGCAGCAGTCCCAGACAGGCGACGGCCACCCAACGGTAGTTCACAGGGAATATTTTAATGGGTTTTGCCTTGGTTTAGCGGGCGGGTTCGGGCATCCGGATCTGTGTTGGCTTATGACGGTTTTCTTTCTGTTCAGAACCATCCGACATTATCCGTCAGCCGATTCGATTCAATCTCTGACCGATTGAAGTCGTTGACAGCTTTAGACCCGGACTCAATCGCTGTCAATCGGGCAAAACTCCGGGCAGTGTCCTGATTTAGTTGGAGCGCGGCTGTGTCGCAGACCAGCCGCAGTGCTGCGACTGGTGCTTCGCACTCAGTCGCGCTCCGGAAAATTCGAAATCAGGTCCCTGCGAAACTCCGGGTGGTAAACGGGGAAACCCTTCTGAAGAAACGGCGTTGCTGCAAAATCCACGTTATCCGTGAAATCTGCGGTTGACTATCACGGTGAACTGACCCGGTAGAAACACTGGGGAAGATTCGTCGCCTGCATATCGGTGAAACGAAAGGAACCGGACCCGGGCGGGTTTTCCGTGACGGCACCAAGCGCAGTCCAATTGGCGAGAGGTAGCGTTACATTCGTCGTGCTCCAGACCGTACAGGTGGAGCCGGGGGTGTTGGTGAAGGCGAATTGGAACGCGCCATTGGCCCGCACCGTTGCCTGTCCCAGAACAATCGGCGGCGGCGCCGGTGTCACCGCCATATTGTCCGCCATGAAGACGGGGCCGTAGTCCCCGCCGGTTACCGGAGCCGCGTCATAATGGACCACCACATGGTTAAAGGTTTGCGGCGAGCTGAACCGGAGGGTTTCCGACGGCCAGGTGCCGGCCTGCGCGTTGGTAGTGGCGGTCCCCACCAGGGCGCCATTCAGGTAAGCCGTCACCCGCATCGTCGCCGACGAGTCGCAGGCATATTCCTCCGGCGCGTACAAAATGGAGAAATCGGTCAGCGACGGGGAGAAATCCACGATGAGATCGGCGGCGTAGATGCTGCTGGGATAGATGCAGAGACCGGAAAATCCCACCGGACTGAGGCCCTGGCAATTGTACAACTGGATGGAGAAACCCTGTCCCGTCGCGGAGAAGTGGGCCGTGACTCCACCCACGGTCAGGGTGATGGGCAAGGGCGTGTATTGCGGGGCATTTTCAAAATTAAACAGGACGCTTTGCGCCTGCGCCCGGGCGATCAGCAGACACGTCAGAACAATCAGGAATTGAGCTTTCATATCAGTGATGAGGTTGATGGTTCACGACATTTCACGACCATCCATTCGCTCACGACTTGGAAATTCTGTCAATTCACAGATATTGCCTTGCAGTTGACAAACAATGGCAGACGGGACAGAGGTCAGAGGACGGAGATCGGAGGGCGGAAGACGGAGGTCAGTAGTCAGTAGTCAATAGTCAACTGCCAGATATGTCTTTTTGCGCCCCGGAAAAATCCGTGTCCATCGGTGTTCATCTGTGGTAAAAAAATTTGTGTCTTTTGCGCTTTTTTTGCGGTCGGAAAAATCTGCGCCATCCGCGTCATCCGCGGTTTCAGTCCTGGTTCCGCCGGTTTCCAACCTTGACCGCGCGCCCGTCCGGCCCTATGCAATGCGCATGAAAATCGGCCTGTTTGGCATTTCCAGCATTACGCCGGGCAAACATAATCTCAAGGACCCGCGGCTGGACCAGGCCGACCAACTGGTGACGGCGCAGAAGAAGACCTGCGCCCAGGTGGACGTGGCGCCGGAAAAGGAGTTGCTCACCTGTGACGCCATTCTCACCAGCCGCGCCGCTTTGAGCGACCTGTTGATGAAGGACCTCGATTTCGTGGAAACGCGGATGAGCCGCGACGCGGGCGAGGCCGAGAAGGCGGTGTTGCAGAAGCTCGCCAACGCGTTAGTGAGCGAGCAGCCCGTTTCTGCCGCGGGCCTCACGGCCGACGAGCTGGCGGTGATCTCGGCGCACAATTTTTATTCGAACAAGCCGGTGGTGGTGGCTACGGAGGCCGAACTGGCGGCGCCGGATGCGTTGCTGTTGCGGGCTTTTGCCGGGAGCGGTTACATCAGCTTTCTTACGGTGGGTGGCAAGGAAAACCGCGCGTGGCCCCTCCGCGCCGGTCTGACGGCGTGGGAAGCGGCGGGCACCATCCACACGGACATCCAACATGGTTTCATCCGCGCGGAGGTCATCAGCTTTGCGGATCTGGTGGCGGCGGGCGGCGAGACGCAGGCCAAACGGGCGGGCAAACTGCGATTGGAACTCAAGACATACGTGATGCAGGATTATGACGTGGTGAACTTCCGGTTCAACAAATGAGGGGGCGTGTGAATGCGGAGCGCTGGAAGTGCGGAGTGTTGAGTGCGGAGAATTCTGGAAAATCGAGGCTCGAATTTTAAACACGAGGTAACGAAGTAAACAGAGTACTACTTGTCACCTGCTTGCCGAGCCGAAGCTCCTGAGCGAAGGCTGGTCACCTGTTTCCGTCTTTGTTTCCATCGTTCTCTTTTATCGAAACGGTCTGTCGCTTTACATTCATCCCCCATCATCCGCGGTTACAAAAGGTAAAGAACTGGCACGGAATATGCCGCTTTTGTACAGGAATGATGAACCAGCGCACTGGACAACCCAAACGCATATTGGTGGTAGATGACGAGCCCCTTGTCCGCTACACCGTCCAGTTGCTGCTTAGAGATGAGGGTTATATCGTTGAAGAAGCCGAAAGCGCCACTCAGGCGCTGGCCCTGTTCAAGCCCGGCAAGTTCGACATGGTTTTCACCGATTACTTTATGCCGGACATGAAAGGCGACCAGTTGGCGGCGACCATCAAAATGCTTGCCCCCAAACAACCCGTGGTGATGTTGACGGCCTTTCCCGAAAAGCTTCAGTGTTCCGCCTACCCCTTGGGGGGAGTTGATTCCATCATCTGCAAGCCATTCGAACTCGATACCCTGCGATGGGCCATCGGCCGGTTCGCTCCCGACTGAAGCCAGAAATCGGACGTCCGAAGACAGAAGCCGGAAACCAGCCGCCGCCGCCATCGTCGGCTAAGATCGGTTGGGGTGAGAATACTTCTGTGTTTGTTGGTGTTCACCGTAGTTTAAACAAAAAGGCGCGTCCAGAGACGCGCCGGTGAGTAGTATGATTTGCGATTATTTCGCCACCAGTTCGTCCATGGGTGGAACCAATGGTTTCGAGCCGTTCTCTTCCGCCGACGGTTTGTCCACCGGAATGCGCATGCAGTAGAACGAGCGATAGACGAACGTCAGCGCAATCAGGAAGAAGATGAAGCCGATGATGGTCTTCAATTCCTGGTTCTTCATCGTCACGGCAATTTCCGCCGCCAGCAAACCGAACAGCGTGGTGAACTTGATGACGGGGTTCATCGCCACGGAGCTGGTGTCCTTGAAGGGATCGCCCACAGTGTCGCCCACCACGGTGGCGGCGTGCAGTTCGGTGCCTTTTTGTTTCAGTTCAACTTCGACGATTTTCTTGGCGTTGTCCCACGCGCCGCCGGCATTGGCCATGAAGATGGCCTGGAACAGACCGAAGAACGCAATGCCGACGAGGTAACCGACGAAGAAATAGGGATTGAAAAATGAGAGCGCCAGCGCCATGCAGAACACCACGATGAAGATGTTTTTCAATCCTTTTTGGGCGTAGATGGTGCAGATTTCCACGACCCGTTTGCTGTCGGCAATGGAGGCTTCGGCCTTGTCGAGCTTGAGGTGTTCCTTGATGAACACCACCGCGCGATAGGCGCCGGTGGCCACCGCTTGTGTCGAAGCGCCGGTGAACCAGTAAATGACCGCACCGCCCATCAAGAGGCCGAGGATGACCTGGGGACGGACGAGGCTCAACATGGCTTTAATGTCGAAGTTGGGGTCATTTTGCAGGCCGATGTTCTGCAGCATGATGATGATGCCGAAAATCATCGTGGTCGCGCCGACGACGGCGGTGCCGATGAGCACCGGCTTGGCCGTGGCCTTGAAGGTGTTGCCCGCGCCATCGCCCTTTTCCAGTTCAAGCTTGGCGTTCTCAAAATCGGGTTTGAACCCGAAATTCTTTTCTATTTCCGCGCGGACATTCGGCACGGACTCGATGCGGCTCAATTCATAAATGGACTGGGCGTTGTCGGTCACGGGGCCGAAGCTGTCCACGGCGATAATGACCGGGCCCATCGCCAGGAAGCCGAAGGCCACCAGGCCGAAGGCGAAGATGGGCGCCGCCCACTTGAATTGGTCCGGCATCAGGACGAGCAGGGCCGGATTCTGCGAAAACTTGTAGGCCGTGGCCATCAGCGTGATGATCACCAGCCCCATCCAGAACGCGCAAAAATTGCCCGCGACAAAACCGGACAGGATGTTCAGCGACGCGCCGCCCTGGCTGGACGCCGTGGTGATTTCGCGGACGTGCCGGGACTTGGTGCTGACAAAGATTTTGGTGAATTCCATGATGAGCGGCCCGGCGAGCGTGCCACACGAAATGATGCCGGCCAGCACCCACCACAGGTTCGGGTTGTCCATGCCGGGGAACGTCTCGTGTGCGGGCAACAGCAGCCAACTCGCGATGAACGTGACAATGATGGAAACAATGGAGGTCAGCCAGACCAGATTCGTCAGCGGCTGTTCCCAGTTGAAATCTTTTTTGCCCTCGAATAGCGACTCACTGGCAAATTTGTTCGCGTAAAAGGATACCAGCGAGGTGATGACCATCATGCTTTGAATGGCAAAAATCCAGACGATGAGCTTGGCGCCGATTGCCGGCTCCGTCGCCAGGGCCAGCCCGAGAAAGGCAATCAGGGCCACGCCCGTCACGCCGTAGGTTTCAAAACCGTCCGCCGTCGGACCGACGGAATCGCCCGCGTTGTCACCGGTGCAGTCGGCGATGACGCCGGGATTCTTCGGGTCATCTTCCGGCAGGTTGAACACAATTTTCATCAGGTCGGAACCGATGTCGGCGATCTTGGTGAAGATGCCGCCGCCGATGCGCAGCGCCGCGGCGCCGAGCGATTCGCCGATGGCAAAGCCGATGAAACAGGGCCCGGCCAGAGCCGGTGATACGAACAGCAGAATGCCGATCATACAAATCAGTTCCACGCAAATCAGCAGCAGGCCGATGCTCATGCCCGAACGCAGCGGGATCATGAGCGTCTGGAGCGCGCTCCCCCGGAGCGAGGCGAACGCGGCGCGGCTGTTGGCGGTGGTGTTGATCCGGATGCCGAACCACGCCACGCCATAACTGCCGAGGATGCCCAGCACCGAGCAGCCCAGGACGACGATGCCGCTGCGGATCAATTCGCCATGGGTCCGGGCGGGATCGTTCCACGGCAGACCGACGAAGTAGTAAACCATGCACACGGCAATCACCGCCCAAAGCACCACGAGGAATTTTCCCTGTTGCGCCAGGTAGGTTTTGCACGTCTCCCAAATCATGTGGGAGACGTCGCCCATGGACTTGTGCACCGGCAACGCGCGGCAGCGCTTGTATTCATAGAAGCCGAACAGTACGCCAATCACGCAGGCGGCCAGTCCCAGATACAAAAGGACGGGGCCGCTCAGGCTGCCGTTCAGAAAGGTCACACCTTTCAGGTCGGGCAATTTGATGTCGGCTTCGCCGGCGAAGGCGTTGGCCGCGCCAAACAACGCAGCCAGCACGATTCCATTTCGGAAGAATGATTTGTTTTTTTGCATAGATTTGGTTTTCGTTATTTTTTCGTCTGTTCTTTCAAATTTCGGGAGGGACGCCGTGTCGGCGTCCCTGATTTAAAAAAGGTTGGGACAGCGGCACGCCGTCCTTCCCGGCGATTTATTTTTTGGCTTTTTTGGCAATTTCTTCTTCCAGCGCAGCCTGGGCGGCGGCGAGACGCGCCACCGGCACCCGGAACGGCGAGCAACTGACGTAGCTCAGGCCGAGGCGATGGCAGAATTTTACTGACTCGGGGTCGCCACCATGTTCACCGCAGATGCCCAGCTTGATGTCCTTGCGGGTACTGCGGCCTTTCTCCACGGCAATTTTCATCAACTCGCCGACCCCGGCCTGGTCAATCGTCGCGAAAGGATTCTTCTTCACGATTTCCAGTTCGGTGTAAGGCGGCAGAAAGCTGCCGGAATCGTCCCGGCTCATGCCGAGACAGGTTTGGGTCAGGTCGTTCGTGCCGAAGCTGAAGAACTCCGCCGTCTGCGCGATCTCATCGGCGGTCAGCGCGCCGCGCGGCACTTCAATCATGGTGCCCGCCAGATAATCAATCTTCACCTTTTGCTCGGCCATGACTTCTTTGGCGACGCGACGGACGACTTCCACCTGCAAATCCAATTCTTTCTTGAATCCGACGAGCGGGATCATGACTTCCGGCTTAACCTTGATACCGGCCTTCTGGACTTGAGCGGCGGCTTCAAAAACAGCGCGCGCCTGCATTTCGGAGATTTCCGAATGGACGATGCCGAGCCGGCAGCCGCGGAAGCCGAGCATCGGATTGAACTCGTGCAGTTCCTTGACCCGTTGTTTGATCTTT